>TARA_Y100000385_G_scaffold267126_1_pt1 | contig 12547 bp, 7 predicted proteins | sample TARA_Y100000385 | Tara Oceans TARA_Y100000385 (sample SAMEA2620980) | marine metagenome | biome: marine biome (ENVO:00000447); feature: surface water layer (ENVO:00002042); material: "saline water (ENVO:00002010), including plankton (ENVO:xxxxxxxx)" | depth 5 m
ACGCCTTGTTCGCGAACCAGTCCGGTGACGAGGTTTGGTGTATCCGTTGAAAATGTCGTGGCCACCATACTTATGCCCAACAACCACCAAGGCATGTTGCGGCCTGCGAGAAAAAAACTTTTAGCGCTCTTGCCCGCATCGCGGGAAGCCCAGAGACCAATTCCAAGCGCAAGGGCAAAATAGGCCGCTACGATGACCCAATCCAATGTTGTCAACTCCATGCCACAAGAATAGGAAGGAACCCACCAAACCAAGGTGCGCTGTTTATAACCCGTGCTCCAATCGGGATTTTTTTGTCAAGCCTGCAACAACGCAGCTGTAGCTATGATCCAGTAAACTACGCGCCAAACTCCATTCCACATCGAGCTCCGCGCTCACGGAGTTCCAATGTTTTTTATTGAGATGCCAACCCGGACGAATGCCCTCAAATTGCTCTCGCAATTCGATGGAACGCTCCGGATTGCATTTGAGTGAAACGCCCCGGAAATCGTCGACGTTGGCGATTGCAAATACCTTTCCAGCGACTTTCCAAACCATGGTTTGATCATCGAAAGGGAACGACTCCTCGACCGCTAATTTTGAGAGACATCGGTCCCGAATTTGTTCGAATTCAAAAGTTCTCATTGTGTTGGGCAATTTCGACATTAAATTGCAGGCGAATTCACACGAAACCAAATCACATGCGATTCACTACTCAGCTTTTGGGCCTAGCCCTCTTGATGCCTTTGTTTTCAAACGCTCAATGCACCGATCTTTTCATCTCTGAATACCTGGAAGGGACAGGTAACAACAAAGGACTCGAATTTTACAATCCCACCAGTGAAGCGATCAGCTTATCGGGTTACCAGCTTCAAAGATGGAGCAACGGTGAAGGAACAGCTACCGATTGGGTGGATTTAAATGGGACCATCGAAGCATTCAGCACTTGGGTTCTCGTGAATGGCCAAACAGAAGATGTTGAATTGGGCGGTGGAGCAATCTCACCCGCTGTCGATCCATTCATGCAGGCCTATGCGGACCAATTGGACAATCCTTATCCTGCTCCAACATACATGAACGGAGATGACGCTCTTGTTCTGGTCAAAAATGGCGAAAACGTAATTGATATTTTTGGCAAACCAGGGGAAGACCCCGGAGTTGCTTGGACCAACGACGAAGCCAATGGTTACATCGATATCGGAGACGGTGCTGCTTGGCTCACTTCGAACCACACGTTGCGTCGCAAGTATGCCGTGACTCAAGGAATTACTGTACCTCCAATCAACTTCAATACATTCGCAGAATACGATACTTTGTCAGTGAATACGTGGGATGGATTGGGTAGCCACAGCTGTGCTTGCAATCCCAACGGCTTGGAGGAGGTTACTCAAAGCATTGTATCTTCTGTTTATCCGAATCCTTCGATCAATGGTACGATTACCATCGAAGCAAACCAGACCATCGAACGCATCTCCATTTTTGGAGTGCAAGGCAAACTCATCTATGATCAGCGCAATGATGCGGCAACACAGCGCTGGTCAGTAGACCAGTTGAATGCTGGTGCTTACCTCGTCCAAGTTCACTTTGCAGGTGGCAGCACCTTTGCTCATCAAGTATTGGTCCGCTAATTCATGCTGAAGTCATTCATCGCGACAGCGGCGCTTGTCATAGGCGCCTTGACGGTTACTGCCCAAACAGGAACTTTAACCGGTGTTATTTCGGACGCTATCACCGGCGAAGCCTTGATTCAGGCAACCGTCAGAATTGCTGATTCTGGAGTTGCCACCGACTTTGACGGAAAGTATGCTGTGAGCCTTCCATACGGCAGCCATGAAATCACTGTGCAATACATCGGCTACGAGTCACAAACACGGACCATCGAAGTCAACCGCGATTTGGTGCAGGTAAACTTCAAATTGAGCACCATCGTACTTCAAGAGGCGCAAGTGGTGGCCGACGTGGCAATCGAGCGCGAAACACCTGTTGCATTTTCGAACATCAAGCCTGTTCAAATCCAAGAAGAATTGGGATCTCAACCCATTCCAATGATTTTGAATTCAACACCAGGTGTGTACGCAACCCAAGCAGGATCAGACGATAACGGCCCTTCTATCTCCATTCGGGGATTTAAGCAGCGCAATGTTTCTGTTCTTGTAGACGGAATACCCGTGAATGACATGGAAAGCGGTGCTGTGTTCTGGAACAACTGGTTTGGCCTCGATTTAGTGACTCAAACCATGCAGGTTCAACGAGGCCTCGGCGCCTCCAAACTTGCCCTTCCCGCCATTGGTGGAACCGTTAATATCGTTACCTCTGGCATTGAATCTTCACGCAAAACATCGGTCAAACAAGAAGTCGGTAGTTTTGGTTTTAGCCGCACCTCTATAGGTCATACGAGCGGTCGCTTAGACGGCGGATGGGGCTACACAATGGCTGGAAGTTTCCAAAATCGTCAGGGATATTTCGACCAGGACTATAGCCGCGCCTTCTTCTATTACTTGAAGGTTCAGAAAGCACTTGGAAACCATACGTTGTCCCTGAGCGCCACGGGATCTCCGTCTCAAAATGCAGCACGTGGTTACCAGCAACGGATCGCAACGCACAACAAAGAATATGCACGCTCACTTTTCGAAGGGACTGACGAAGAGTATGCCGAGTTGATGGCTTACAGCCAAGGCTATGATGGCATTTTCAACGATGGCTCTTTGCTCCAACAAGAAGAACTGGCAGCTTACGATTCATTGAATCAGGCCTTTGGCTATGAATCCTCCAATGACTTTGAAGAAATCGTTTCCTCAACTGATTTCATTGACACTACAGGAATTGTAAGCTATGGCGACACCTATAACGTTCACTGGGGTGAAGTGAATAACAACGTCCTGTACGAACGTCAAAACAGGTACCACAAACCTTTATTCTCTTTGCGGCATAGCTGGCGTGTAACTGAAAAACTTTACATCTCAAACATGGCCTATGCCAGTTACGGTTTCGGAGGCGGAACTCGACTCGAAAACAGCTTAGGTGCAGGTGATTATACAGCGAATGGCCAGGTTGATTTCCAGAAATTCTACAACTCCAATACGATTGGAGGTTTGTTTGGGCCACCAATTGATGCCACTTACAGCGATTCATTGTTGAAGTCGGGACGCATCATGCGCAAGCTCTTCAACAACCATTATTGGTATGGTTTTCTGTCGACGTTCCGTCACGAAACATCCGAAAAGTTGACGTTGTCTGGAGGGCTCGATTTCCGAACATACCAAGGAGAGCACTACGCCGAAGTTTTCGACCTGCTCGGAGGCGACTATTTCGTCGACACCCGCAATGCCAATGCTGAGTCAAACATGCGTGTTGTCGGCGATAAAATCGGATACCACAATGATGCGTTTGTCCGATGGGGGGGAGCGTTTGCCTTGCTTGAGTACAAAGGTTATTTGTGGAATGCCTTCTTGAATGTGAGTGGTGTTACACAGGGATACAAAAGCGTGGATTATTTTGCCGCAGCCAATGCGGATGGAACAGATGCTACGAGCGGCTGGAAATGGCTTCCCGGATTCACAGTAAAGACAGGCGGCAACTACAACCTTTCTGAATACGCAAATACATTCGTGAACCTGGGGCACCTCAACCGAACACCGGTGTTTCGAAATGTGGTTGATTTCGAAAATAAATTCGTTGAAAATGTGCAGAATGAACAAATCAACTCTGCCGAATGGGGTTACAGCTTTAGCAAGTACCCCTTCAGTGTGAATGTTAATGCGTACTACACCGATTGGCAAAACCGCCCGTTGCAATCTCTGCTCCGCTTCGAAACAGTAGAAGGGGACATCGTGCGTGCAAACGTTAACTCCATGAGCGCACTGCACAAAGGAATCGAAACCGATGTCGCTTGGCAATTGAATTCACGTCTGACCCTCGAGGGGTATGCTAGTCTCGGCAATTGGAGATGGACAAGTTCAGAAGATAGCCTAGTGTTGTTAGACGATGACTCAAACCTTCCTTACATCGATGTCGAGGGAAATACCGCCATTGTGCAATACAATGCGGAAGGCGTCTCGGTGGGCGACTCTCCCCAGAGTCAATACAGTGTTTCATTGAAGTACACGCACAAGAAGGTTTACATCAAGCCGCGTTTCACGGTATTCAGCAGACACTTTGCAGACTTCGATCCCTTTAGTCTAAATGGAGAAAATGAAGGCCGTCAGTCATGGCAAATCCCAACCTACGGACTACTCGACCTTCACGCAGGGTACAACCTAAACTTAAATGGCACCAATATGGACATTCGCTTGAGTGTCTTTAACCTGCTTAACACTGTTTATTTAAGCAACGCACAAAACAACGACGCATACGGTGAGTGGTATTTTACAGATGCCAATCGCAAGTATGCCTTCAGTGAAAACAATTTCGACGCTGGCTCTGCGAGCGTATACATGGGCTACGGAGCTCGAACAAACCTATCCGTTCGCATCCGATTCTAATCATCTAACCACTACGATTGACATGAAAACACCACTCTTCATCCTATTCTTGACTCTTGCGACGACTGCTTGGAACCAGACAGACATCTTAGACGCTCGCACCAATTATGGTGTAGGACAGACCGTAACAGTCACGGGCATTGTGACTTCTGATGCCAATTTGGGTATTGTACGCTATTTGCAAGACGAGACTGCTGGAATCGCACTTTATCCAGGTGGTGACTGGGCTCAAAATGGTTTTGCAGACCCCCAACCCGGGGACGAACTCACGATGACTGCTCAATTGAGCGAATACAATGGTTTGCTCGAGGTTGGACCGGATGGCATTACCCAAGTGGAGGTCATTTCTTCAGGCAATGCATTGCCTGAAGCGCAAACTGTAACACCGGGAGAACTGGATGAAAACCTCGAAGGTGAGATCATTTACATCCAAAACGCAGTTTTCACAAATGGAGGAACGGTTATCACGGGGAACAGCACATTTAGCTTCAATGCAAGTGGGGAGGATGGGATCATCTATGTGCGAAATGATAACGAGCTTGTCGGACAAGTTTTGCCCGCGGGTGAAGTTGATCTGTATGGCATTGTATCACAATTCACATTCGACGGATTCGGAGGCTATCAGTTGCTTCCACGTGGTAGTGCGGATCTGGTCCCAACCTCTGCCATCAACTTGAGCACGCAAGTCGATCAAACAAACATTACGACGAGTAGTTTTGACTTGAATTGGTCCACGGATGTGCTGGGCGACTCTCATGTGGAGTATGGCCTTACCACCGATCTTGGAATGGAAATCGTATTGGAAGACCAAGTGCTCAACCATACCGTTTCATTGGAATCCCTCGAGGCTGGAACCATTTATTATGCGCGCGTTTTGTCTGTCGCAGGCGAAGATTCAACAGCGTCCACCATTCGACCTTATGCCACGGTTTCTGAATCGCCCGGCTACATGCGTGCCTACTTTACCCGCGAGGTAGACAACAGCGTGGCAACGATAGAGGAAGCTCAAACACTCGGAACCAACACCAATGACACCATCGCAGCTTACATTGGCACAGCTCAAAACACGCTGGAAATCGCTGCGTACAACCTGAACAATTCTGCCATTGAAGAAGCGATCAATTTGGCCATTGACAATGGCGTTGAAGTTCGCTACATCGCTGAAGGACAGAACGCCAATCTCGGACTCAGCGCCATCAACGAAAGCATGCCTATTCATTTCCGAACCGACGGAGAAGGAAGCGGCATGCACAATAAATTCATCGTGGGAGACGCCGATAATTCGGAACGCGCATTTGTCCTGACCGGATCGACCAACTTTACGACGGGCAACCTCAATACGGACCCCAACAATGTCATCATTGTCGGCGACCAAAGTTTGGCGCGCGCTTACCGACTAGAGTTCGAAGAAATGTGGGGCTCTGATGGATTGGTGCCAGATCCGTCTAACTCGAAATTTGGCCCTGCAAAAACGATCAATACGCCGAAAAAATTCATCATCGGCGGCAGTCCTGTCGAACTCTACTTCTCTCCTACCGATGGAACCACATCTGCGATTCTCGATGCCATTCAATCAACGAATTATGACTTCTCTTTTGCGACGCTGGCTTTCACTCGCAACGACCTCGGAGCAGCAGTCATCGAAGCTGGGTCCAGTCTTTTCGTGAACCCGCGAGGGGCAATGGAAGACGCCGGTTCGACCGGATCAGAATTTGACGCATTGGTGGATGCGGGCATCGAAGTATACTCGCACGTCGGTATTTCGGGACAACTGCACCACAAGTATTGCATTGTCGACCATAGCGAGCCGTTATCTGACCCAACTGTTGTGACAGGTTCACACAACTGGTCAACCACTGCTGAAACAACCAACGATGAGAATACACTGGTCATTCACGACGAACGCATCGCCAATTTGTACTTTCAAGAGTTTACGGGTTTGCTAAACGCGATGGGCGTTGGAGTCAACGAATTGGCCACATCCAAAATCCTCTGCCGCATTTTCCCAAATCCCGCCGATTCACGTATTTCCATTCAAATCACTGATTTGCAATCGATCGGACAGAATCTCATTCTGCGCGATGCCAGCGGTCGCGTTGTTTTAAGTGAGCAAATAAATTCGATGACACAGGACGTTGTGATTGGACAATTGAGTGCCGGCATTTACCTCGCTCAATTTGGCAACAGCATGCCGACGCAATTGGTGGTTCGTTGATCAAAGAGCTTTAACGCAGAAGTGAAAACATTCCCGTGATGACCAAATATGGGTCGTCATTGGGAATGTACGTCTGCTCACCGTCCTCTAACTGTATGGTGACCTCATCGTCTCCTTGCAAGATGCGCAATTCGTAGTAGTAGGTGCCTTCTGCCGCCTCGTCCACTTGCGGATTCCAGCCAGCGGACGCTCCAAAGTTCTGCGAGGAATAAAGCAGGTCTCCCCAGCGGTTATATATACGGATTGTGCTGCCAGGCCAAGCCTGTAAACCGTCCACGTAGAAAGAGTTATTCAGAGCATCCCCATTGCCTGGCGTAATCACATTGGGCAAGGTGAGGCTGCATTCTTCAGTGGTCACATTGAAAGCGCCTTCAGCGGAGAAACAAGGCGGGTCCGTGGAAATTGTGACGCTGTACACGCCATCCCCTATGGTTTCCATTCCGGAGGCCTCGGAGACTACGGGTGCTCCTGCCATGTCGTACGACCATAGATATGTGTATGCCGTATTGGACGGCTGAACCACAACCGAATTCACCGTTAACGCGGCCGCATCATCGGGACACAACACCACATCCTGCGCATCCCAGCTCAACGGTGGCTCGAGCACCACCAGATCCAACGCGGACACTCCCTGCCCAATATTTCCACAGGGGTCTTCGACTCCATTGGACACATCCGTCAATCGCATGAAATAAGCACCACTGTAGGCGATTTCACCATCCAATTCGAGTTCGAATTCAGAAGCCAAATCACCAGCAAGGTCCATGACTGTGACACCGTCAAATCCGTAAATCTCACCTGCTGGACCCTCCAGTTCAAAATCCTCAGGTTCGACGGTAGAAACCAAAACGGGCTCGTTCAAAACCACCACGAATTGCTGCAGAGCGCAGTCCACCGTGTAAGATGCCGGCGCCGGTGGCACCTCATCGTACAGGCTTGCCGTAGATTGACCAAAATCAATGTCATAACCCTCCAAGCTGTTGGTCCAATTCATGACAACCAAAGCATACGTTTCACCGGCTACTACTGGCAAGTCTGCATTGAACGCAGGACCGTTCAGGTTTCCCGGACCATTGCTAGAACCGGTACCACCATTGGCGGTGGAAATGCCCGTCGCACCATTTGGCTCGGGTGGATTGAGTCCAAACGAGTTGCATCCAACTTCTGGTGAAAGAAGCGGAGTTCCAATCCCTTCGCATCCTCCGGTGGTGATATCAAAGAGGCCCCAATCATAGTCATCCATCGGGTTTAAAGGATCGATGATGAAACTGAGCAGCCCATCCTCCTGCACCGTAAAGGTGTACCACAAACTGCTTTGTTCGAGGCTGGCATTGCAAGCGCCTGTGTATTCATACACATCCCCCGTGTTGAGTGTCGCCTCCGTTTCAGTGTACAAATCGCCGCACAAAACTACTGCTCCCGAGCAGTCACTGATGGTCTGAGCGAAGGCCAATTGCACTGAAGACAAAAGCACAAAAAACAAGGCGAAAACGAGACGAAAATGCTGGGTTTTGACGATTTTCATTGAATTTCAATTCGTTTTGGTCCAATGTAAACAAAAATTCAATGCCTCAAAAAGGGTCACTCAACCACCAACTCGAAGTCATCAAAGTGTCATTGAACGTATTCAGGAAGTCCACCAGCGCCATTCGTTCTTCTTCCGACAGCGTCAATTGGAAAGGTGGCTGCCCTGGAGAGCCAAATCCATCAACGCTCAATCGTTCATCCAAATACGGATGATGTTGAATCTCATCCGCATAAAAATCAACCACTTCACGCAATGTGGCGAAGCGGCCATCGTGCATGTAGGGAGCCGTGAGCCCGATGTTGCGGAGTGAGACTGTTTTGAACCGACCATCGTCTGAGGGATTACCACTCAATTCTCCGATGCCCCCATCCCCGGCTGCAGCGTAATCCATTTCAAGCCCATTGATAAAAGCTTGGGTCGAAAATAAATTTAAGCCGCTGTGACACTGGTTGCAACGGGTGCTTCCATTGAAAAAAACGTCTTTGCCCAGCAATTCTGAGGATGTGAAGTTGACGAACTCATGGGCGCGTCCTGCATCGTATCGCGAAGCATACGAGCGCATGCTCAGCAAAAATTGAGTCAGAGCAGACGCCACACGATCTGGCGTAATCTCGGTTGATCCGAACGCCGAACTGAAGAGTGCAGTGTAGTAGGACTGACCTTCCAACCGTGCGGGTAAATCTTCTAAACTGAGCGCCATCTCGTCCGGGTGCGCAATGGGCTCTAGAACCTGTTGTTCCAGCCCTGCGGTGCGCATATCCCAGAAAAAACGACGTTGGTACTTGAAGTTAAAAAGCCCCATCGCATTGCGCCGAGTAGGCACCCCTGAAATTCCAACTGAACGCGGCGTATCATCGGCAAACGCTTTCTCCTGAATGTGGCATGAGGCACAACTGACCGTTCCATCTGCAGACATCGCAGCATCATAGAAAAGTACACGCCCCAGTGTAGCCCCATGATCTGTGATTGCTATGTCTGTACCAATGTTACCAAACAGCTGGAGAGCAGGATCCGTCAACCATTCTTCGGGAAAGGTCTGTGCGCTGTATTGAAATGGCACCGAAGGCAACTGAGGCTCAGGAAATTGCTCAACTTCTTCATCGATTGCTTCCCCTGAATCCTCTTTGGTGCAACTTCCCAGCACAAGCAACCCTAAAACACACAGCACGCTCAATATTTTGGCTGATGCCTGATGCTGTGTGAAGGGAATTGATTTTGAGGTGAACATGACGAAAAAGGTACAGATTTCAGAATCGACTCACAATGGATATTCATCGTGCATGCGTGCCACCTGAAATCCTGCTTCCAAGACTTGCCGATACGCGACCGAAGTATCGGACAAGCAAGGGTTCGTATGATTCAGGTGAATGAATTGAATCTTGGCTCTTTCTGAGGCGTTCAATTCACTCAAAAGCGCCATTGTTTCCACCATGAAAGGGTGCGGAATTTCTGACATGTCCCGGTTTCCCACCTCTGAAGCATCGAAAAAGGTCGCATCCAAATATGCCCGATCCACAAGAGCCAGTTCCTTGGCGAGATCCCGGTCCCAGAGCCCCCATTTGTTGATGTCCGGAATGAATAAGACGCTGCGGTTGGGACCTAGGATGCGGTAGCCGACCGTTTCAGAATATTCATCCCGATGTGGAACCAAAATAGGCCTGGCCTGCACCCGTTTGGTGACCTGAACCAATGAATCTGCTTGGAGGGAATTAAGCTCAACATTGCCCAAGGAAACCAGTTGGTCCCAAGGTCCATTGGATTCCAAAAACGCGCGAAAACGAGGCATCGCATAAACCTGAACCCCCGCGGCTCCGAGCACTTCCCTTCCAAGGTTCATCAATCCAGCGTAATGACCAATGTGAGCGTGCGTTAAGAAAATGGATGGAAGTACGTCTGTGAGACCCGCAGCTGATTGCAATGCATGCAATTGACTGGCGACATCGGGAGTGGCCTCGAACATGGCCAATTCTCCTCCCGCTTCCGTCTCATCAGAAATTCCCAAAGAAACCACCTTGCGGTCGGTCGCTGGTCGCAAAAATAGATTTCGACAACACGGACGATCGCACCCCATGTGCGGCGCTCCCCCATCTTGGAGTGTACCCAGCACATGCAACACCGGACTATTTTGAAGCACTCCTCCTTTCAATGCATGACCAGGCGATGACACCACGTTGTCTGCAGCCCGATGGTTACAACCCATCAAAAGCATGCTCAACATGCATGGAAGAATCACAAATCTCAAGCGTACCATGAAGGGGAAGATCGCAAAAAAAGCAATGCGCAAGCCATGCCATCCATGTTCACGCAACGTGCAACTCGCCCCAAATTGACAGTCACGGACCAAAACCTTCGATTCCACCATTCTAAGATGCAAAATCCCTTGCGCCCTATTCGTTGTTCTGTATTTTTGAGCATGTTGACGAAAAAAGCAGCTTTCCTCCTCACAGTGATTTGGACCTTGCAAATCTCGAGTGGCCAAGCACAACTAGTGGTCTCAGAGGCATCAGCCAATGACGGATGGACTGCCAATGATGGATCCACTTCTGACTGGATCGAGTTGCGGAATGATGGGAACTTAGCCGTGAATTTGCAAGGGCATCGAATCAATGATGAATTCGATTTCGACAGCGGTTGGGAGCTTCCTGCAATTGCGTTAGAACCCGGCGAAAGGCTGCTCATTTTAGCTTCGGGTGAAGACAAGTCTTACGTGCCAGAAAATTGGCAGCTCGCAGCCTTGGATTCAGATGAGTGGCATTACCTCGTTCCAACGAGTAATCCATCGAGCAACTGGAAGACTGCGGGATTCGATGACAGCGACTGGAATACCGGACCCGGTGGTTTTGGGTATGCCGATGGCGATGATGCCACGGTCGTAAATGCCGACGTCATCTTTCTCAGGAAATCATTCACCATCGAAGATCCGTTGGACTGGGGCTACCTGTCTGCCGCGGTTGATTATGACGATGGCTTCATCGCTTACCTCAATGGAATTGAGATTGTGCGATCTGCCAGCATGGGCGGAGTGATGGGAAACTACAACGACTTCGCAAACACATGGGTTGAAGCCAATTTGTACCAAGGAAATGCCCCTGAACAATTCATCTGGGATGCAAGCGAATTGGAATCTTGGCTGGTAGAAGGCGAAAATGTCTTCGCGGTGCAAGTGCACAACAGTGGCAGCGAATCCAGTGATTTATCGATTCGACCATTTTTAGGATTGACTCGAAAAGACGGCACAAATACCGCTTGGCCCGGACCACCGTCGTGGTGGCCTGACTACGATGCAATCATGCACACATCCTTTCAATTGAGCCCGGGTGAAGCTGTGGTTTGGTACGATGCTGAAGGTGCAGTCAACGATGCGTTGCCTCTGCATCCTGACTTGACGTTTGGTCTTTCTGTAGGACGTCCGGAAGGCAATCAAACAGACTGGTGTATTTTCGATTCGCCCACACCCGACGGGGCAAACAATGACACGGCCTGTTTCGACGGATTTGAAGAAGAAGCCGAAGCTACAGTTCCTTCTGGCTGGTATGATTCACCCCTAGCTGTCGACTTGAACAACGCCGAATCAAATCAAATCATTCGCTACACCACAAATGGTGACTATCCCACCAGCAGCGATCCAATTTTTCCGCAAGGAGGTCTGGCATTTGATGCCTCCACTGTTCTCAGCCTTCGTGCCTGGGATGAGGACGGCAATTCGATTCCAAGTGAAGTCAGTGACTTCACCTACATCATTGACGAATTCACACCCCAGGTGCCCACTTTCTCCATCGTTACAGATGAAGATCACTTGTGGGACTACAACACTGGCATCTACGTATCCGGTCCAAATCCCGAGCCCGATTACCCCTATTTCGGCTCGAATTTCTGGCAACCTTGGTCCCGGTTTTCGCGGCTCGAGTATTTCGACGCCAATGGCACCTCACAGCTGAAAGAACAGTTGGATCTGGAAATTCACGGCGGCTGGTCCCGTGCCGAACCGCAGCGATCGTTTCGACTGGATTTTCGAGGAGAATACACCGGAGACTTCGACTATCCTGTGTTTGACGACACTCCCTACATCACTTCCTTCAACAACTTGAATTTGCGAAATGGTGGACAGCACAGTTGGGCCACCAAACTCCAAGACGCTATGTATTCCCGCATGGCTCGCAGGACGCACAACTTGGCGAGCAATTGGCGACCGGCCATTCTGTACCTCAATGGAGAATTTTGGGGACTCTACGGTGTCAGGCAGAAAACGGACGAACACTTCATTGCCAACGAATATTTTGTCGAAAAAGATGAGGTCGATCTGATGTCGCCAACAGCTGTACTCGCAGGTTCTGATCAAGACTT
>TARA_Y100000385_G_scaffold109424_1_pt1 | contig 12546 bp, 13 predicted proteins | sample TARA_Y100000385 | Tara Oceans TARA_Y100000385 (sample SAMEA2620980) | marine metagenome | biome: marine biome (ENVO:00000447); feature: surface water layer (ENVO:00002042); material: "saline water (ENVO:00002010), including plankton (ENVO:xxxxxxxx)" | depth 5 m
AGTGGGTATCGAATGATTCTGGAGCGAAAAAGCGGATCCATCGATATTTTACCCGTCGTAACACTACAGTGATCGAAGTGCCGGTCAAAGTTTTAGCTTCGTAAGCTTTATTCAAATAAATTTTTATTTATTGTGTGTTGAGATTTATTTTTGAAATTTCATTTGAAAATGGTTTGGATAGACTTGATGATTTTCGGAAATGGATGTGCGTGATTTGAGTGCCGCAAGCTGGAAAACATGGAGCAGTGCAAAAGTGTTTTGGCGCTTAAAAGTTCAAAATTTCGCTGGCAAAGTTTGATCGAACACGTGAAAGCTATCAAATTATGACCTATTTTTTATAGCGATACAGGTAGGGCTGTATGCTTAGCGTCATGGTGTTTCTGTGGAATAATGATGGTTTGGCACAAAACTTGTTGGTGCGTCCTTCCAGGCTACGTTGTGTCACAGCCATCGGATTGCTGGCGCAGGACCCTTTTATGGAATGTATGAGTTATGTCAGGTTTGCGAATTATTTATTTAGTGTTTGTTGTGGCCGGCATCATAATGCCTTTCCGATATTTCATCCCGTGGTTTAAGACCAACGGGTTGAATCTTTCGCTGCTAGTCGATTCATGGCATGTCAGCAACGCAACGTCTGGGTTAGTTTGGGATCTGACGATAACCGCTGCTGCATTGATCTTTTGGATGACGGTGGAGGTTTATCGGCGGAGAGACTATTGGGTTCTGCTCCTATGTATTCCCGCAACCCTATGCATTGGAGTAAGTTGTGGATTGCCACTTTACCTATTCCTGCGTTCACGTCCGATTGCTTAATGGAGTTTGCTTGGCTCACACTTTGTAAGTGCTGTCGTGCGGGCTTTTAGAGCTGTCACTTTTAGCTAAAAGAGTGGTGGTTTGGTGCTAGGAATCGCTTTATGCAATGAGTAATCGAATTGAGGATTTGATCATGGATCATTTTTTGTATCGGAGTGGCGTTTTATGTGCAGAAGACGTGCCGTTGACTGACATCGCTGCTAGTTTGCCAACGCCCTTTTATGTGTACTCAACTGCTACATTGCGGCGTCATTTCACTGTATTTGACGAGGCGTTGGCAGGCATGCCGCATTTGATATGTTACGCGATGAAAGCCAATTCAAATTTGGCAGTTTTGAAATTGTTAGCGGATATGGGTGCGGGCATGGATGTAGTGTCCGTCGGGGAGTACTTGCGTGCAAAGGCTGTGGGTGTGCCAAGCGATAAGATTGTATTCTCGGGTGTAGGCAAGACGCGGGCTGAGATGGAGCATGTTTTGGCCGGCGGTATCCGCCAGTTCAATGTTGAGAGTGAGCCAGAGTTGCATTTATTATCAAAAGTAGCCCTGGAGATGGGCGTTGAGGTGCCGATTACGGTGCGCGTAAACCCTGATGTGGATGCGAAGACCCATCCAAAAATTGCTACTGGGATGTCAGATAACAAGTTTGGTATTCCTATTCGTAGGGCGCGAGAGGTCTATGCTTTAGCGGCTTCTTTACCCGGAGTTAAAGTTGTTGGGATTGATGTGCATATTGGGAGCCAGTTGGTGGATCTTGAGCCATATCGCGTTGCTTTTCTTAAGGTTGCAAAGTTGACAGAAGAGTTACGTTCAGATGGGCATGAGATTATGCGGCTTGACCTTGGGGGTGGGTTGGGTGTCCCTTATGAGCGCAGCAATTTTGATCCACCTTTGCCGTCAGATTATGGAAAAATTGTACGTGAAACTGTTGGGCATTTGGGCTGTGAGATAGAAGTTGAGCCTGGTCGTTTAATTGCGGGTAATGCTGGTTTGATGGTGAGTTCTGTGATCTACAACAAGTCGGGTGATGTGCGCAATTTTTTGATTGTGGATGCCGCTATGAACGATTTAATCCGTCCTGCCCTGTATGATGCATATCATGACATCGTGCCAGTAATTGAGCCTACCGTAGGTGCCGCGGTTGCTCCGATTGATATTGTGGGACCTGTTTGCGAGAGCGGCGACACTTTTACCAAACAACGTGCGATGCCACCTTTGGTGGAAGGGGAGATGATAGCTTTTCGATCTGCTGGGGCATACGGAGCGGTGATGTCGTCGGAGTATAACTCGCGGCCGTTGATCCCTGAAGTCTTAGTGGATGGGGATCAGTTTGCTGTTATTAGACCACGCCCGACATTTGACGAAATGTTAAATAGGGATAAAGTCCCCGAATGGTTGAAGGGCTGATCCTGCGTCTCTAGCGCCTGCGAGGGCAATATCAGAAGAAACCAGCTTGAGGCGGGTAGGGTGGTTTTGTAGCCTCAGTGGATGACAAAACGCTCTCCATTTCGCTACTTTAAAACCCGTCCGGAGATCATCTGTCTTGCCGTGATGATGTATGTTCGATTCCCACTGTCGCTTCGCAATGTCGAGGATCTTCTGCATGAGCGGGGGATCGACGTCAGCCATGAGACTGTGCGGTTCTGGTGGACCCGGCTCAGCCCGGTGTTTGCTGCTGAGATCCGAAAAAGACGGATTCAGAAACTTCGTGCGCATTCAAATTGGTAATGGCATTTGGACGAGGTGTTCGTAGAAATCATACATGAAAATTACACAGAAATGAGTTATATGAAGGATAAATAAAACCTGTTTGTAATTTAAATTAATAAGCCATTGATCACAATTCGAATGTAATCGATTGCTGCTGCATATGGATCAAGCACTATGGCAGCATGTGGCAGAGCTGCCACCAGTTCTGGGCGCAGAATGTAGGATGCGATGAACAGAGCAATGATGAATACCGTCCAAATGAAAGCGTATCGAAATCCGTCTCTACTCCCTTTTAATGCCACATTTTCATGAGCTTGTGTCATCTTGTAGTCAAAATAATGGGTTTCTTCGTCCTCGAAGTCCTGGGATGCATCGAGCTCGTTTATATTGGGCCGTATCTCTTTTTGGTTTGTATTTATAGCTGAATCGAGGTGCTCAATAATTTCTGGTATATCAATATTGTTTATTGTTTCGTCCGCCTGGTTTTCGAGAGTGTTGCCGTTCAAATCTGTGGTCCCTTTATTATCGGCATGTTGTGATTTACTCCCGAAGCTAACATCCACAGCCTCATTACCCTCATTGGGTAGGGCTGATAGTGTAGCCTCATTAACCTCAGATTCGTTATGTTCCGTTTCATTGTAGTTTAGTGTGTTTCTGGCTTTGGCATCAAATTGATTGCGCGAAGACGAAAAAATTGCTTCGGAGCGTAGTACTTCAAGGACCTCCGCGATGGTGGGCGGCATGGTTATATTGGTTGCAGGAATGTCGTCCTCACCCTTTTCCGAGCCAAATGTATCGTCCACATCATTATTGAATTTACCGTCTGCGGTGTCATCCTTGTTAAGATCCAAACCACGACTGGAATAGAAGGTGGCTTCAGGCTTATCGTCGACGTTGTCAAAAATAGTTTGATCTTTTTGGTGTATTTTTGTGGTTCCTGCTTCAGGCAGTATTTCAACAAAGTCTTGAAACCAGATATTTTCGCAATTCTCACACTGAACCTCGCGGCCAATTTCTGGAATAATACTTTCATCTATTTCGTACTTTGCGACACATCTTGGACATACTATCCGCATGGTACCTTCTCGCTCGTTTTTATTATTGCTTACTCACTCTTGGCGAGTCGGCTGTTCTCATATTCTTAGCGGTGGAGTACTGTGTTTCCAAGCTTCTGTTCAATACTGTAGAGATTGCATGTTTTTGTATGATGCGCGAAAAGGTGGAGTTCGAGGTATCAGGCAGAAGGCAGGGCAGAGTTTGATCAAGTTGAAAAACGCGGGCTTTACCTATGGTGGGCGGGATATTTTGAGCGAAATGAACTTGCATTTGCAAGCGGGTTCATTCCATTTTTTGACGGGGCCGTCTGGCTCAGGGAAGACCACATTTTTAAACTTGTGCTATCAAGCGTTGATGCCAACGACGGGAACGGTGCAGATTTTTGAACAGGATGTACGTGTGATGACCCGTGATGACATCGCTAAAATGCGTCGTCGTATTGGCGTGGTTCATCAAAACTGTCAATTTTTGGATCACCTGAGCGTGCGTGACAATCTTATGCTACCACTGGTTGTTTCAGGCCGCAAAGATGAAATTGAACAGTCGAGCTTGGGTGATCTTTTAAGTTGGGTCGGCTTGACTGATCGGAGTAATGCGCTGCCTCCAGAATTGTCGGGTGGTGAACGTCAACGGGCAGCGCTGGCACGGGCGGTCATTATGTCTCCCGATCTGATCCTTGCGGATGAACCGACGGGGAATGTAGATTGGGAAATGGGACAGCGGCTGATGGCTTTGTTGGTGGAATTGAATAAAATGGGAAAGACGATTTTAGTTGCGACCCATGATCTGAACTTGATCCGTAAGGTTAAATCTGAGCTATCGGCGCGGACGCTGCGTATTAGCAATACGAAGTTGCAACTACCGGGGGCCAATTTGTAATGGAGGTTGGTCACTTTATTTTAGGAACATTGAGTGGTGACCGTAATGCGGACCGTGTTGTTCCACCGACTGGGTTTACCGCGCGGCTGACCACGTTGACCGCAGCAGCAATGGCGTTCCTGACGGTTTTTGCGTTAGCGCTATCCCTCGCGACAGGACGTTTAGCTGCAAATTGGAATGCGGAGCTTGCGGGTACTTCTACTATTCGTATTTCTGCGCCAGAGGGTCAGATGGCGGCACAGTCGGAGGCCGTACTGGAGGTGTTGCGCACAACACCAGGTATAGCTAGTGCACGAGTTATGTCAGAAGCGGAGCAGCGTAAACTTCTGGAGCCTTGGTTTGGACCTGACCTGCCATTTGACACGTTACCGGTGCCCCGGTTGATTGAAGTGCTGGAGAAAGGTCGTGGGCCTAATTCAGCTGGGTTGAAATTGCGCCTTTCGGCAGAAGCACCCGGTGCGGTTTTGGATGATCACACACGTTGGCGGCGACCACTCGTGGATGCGGCGATGCGCTTGCGGATTCTCGGAGCAGTGTCGATCTTGTTGATGGTGGGTTCCACTGCAGCGATGATCACACTGGCGGCGCAATCGGCGCTGGCGGCAAATGGACAGGTGATTGAGGTGCTGCGGTTGATTGGAGCACGTGATGTGTATATCGTGCGAGCATTTGTTCGTCGCTTTACTTTGCGAGTATTATTTGGTGCTTGCGTTGGAACTACTTTGGCAATGATTTGGGTGTTTTTTATGCCTGATGCAGCGGAAGAGGGCGCGTTTTTGACGGGACTTGGGTTTCAAGGTTGGCATTGGATTTTGCCGGTTCTGATCCCGCCCTTAGCCGCTTTTTTAGCATTCTGGGCAACTCGCTGGGCTGCATTTTACACTTTGTTGAGGTTAAGCTGATGTATGTGATCCAGTGGCTGCGTAGTTTGCTTTTCATCGCGCAAATGTACCTAATGATGCTCGTGCTTGCCTTGTACTACATTCCGCGCACGGTTTTGAATAAGAACTACGCTTTTCATGCGGTGCATAGCTATTGCTGCTGGGTTCGGTGGACGGCGTCTTGGATGGTTGGGTTGAAATCAGAGGTTCGCGGAGAGGTGCCGACGGATGAGGTATTGATTGCATCCAAACACCAAAGTTTTTTTGACATTATTATGATCGTATCTGTGGTCCCACGACCTAAGTTTATTATGAAATCCATCTTGAAATACGCGCCAATCTTAGGCTGGTTTGGCCTGAAGATCGGTTGTGTGCCTGTGGAGCGAGGCAAGCGTGGTGCCGCCATTAAGAAGATGGTGGCTGATGTGAAGTCAGGTAGGGCGCTTCCGGGGCAATTGATTATTTTTCCACAAGGCACGCGGGTCACAGCAGGTGCGTACCTGCCTTATAAAGTTGGTGCTGCAGTATTACAGAAGGAAACTGGTCAGTCCGTTGTCCCGACGGCGACAAACGTTGGTGTGTTTTGGCCACGGCACGGGATTTACCGCAAACCCGGCGTAGCTATTTTGGAGTTTTTGCCAATTTTGCGTCCAGAGGATGTCTCTGACATGGACACAGCCTTATTCACCGCCCACATTGAACAGACGATCGAAACTGCTTCCAATGTTTTGATGGAAGAAGCTGGGTACACCGTGCCGATTTAAAGAAATTTTCCCAAAACGACAGCTGTATCTACCATACGGTTAGCAAAGCCCCATTCATTGTCATACCATGATAGTACACGGCCCATGCGGCCTTGAACCTGTGTTTCTTGGCTTGCTATAATGGAAGACCTTGGATCGTGGTTAAAATCAACTGATACCAATGGCAAACTTTCCAAGCCAAGAATGCCTTTCATTGCTCCTTTGGCTGCATCCATCAGCGCTCCATTGATTGCTAAAACGGAGATTGGTTGAGTCGTGGTAAATTTAAAATCTGCACAGGAAACGTTTGGTGTGGGAACACGAATAGCAACGCCATTCAGCTTACCGTTCAACTCTGGCAGGACTAATCCAACCGCTTTTGCAGCGCCTGTTGTGGTTGGGACCATCGACATGGCAGCTGCCCGACCGTGCTCCCATTTTTTGTTGCCGCGATCCAGCGTTGGTTGGCTCCCGGTATATGCGTGAACCGTAGTGATCAAGCCATCCTCAATGCCGAACACATCATTTATGGCTTTGGCCATTGGTGCCAGACAATTGGTTGTGCAAGACGCGTTTGAAACGATAATGTCATCAGCTGTGAGATATGAATGATTCACACCGTAAACAATTGTTTTATCAACATTTTTACCTGGTGCTGAGATAAGTAAACGTTTGGCACCAGCCTGCAGATACATTTGCGCTTGCTCACGATTTTTGAAAAAGCCAGTACACTCCATAGCGATATCAACGTGATCCCAATTTAGTTTGGTTGGGTCTTCTTGCGCTGTCACAGTGATAGACTTGCCGTCGATTGTTAGAATATTGTCAGAATACGAAACATCACCTGGGAAAATGTTATGCACGCTGTCGTACTTAAACAAATAACTAGAGTTATCAATTGGAGTTAGATCATTGATAGCCACAACTTCAACGTCTGATCTTCCACTTTCGAGGATTGCGCGAAGAACGTTGCGACCTATGCGGCCAAACCCGTTGATACCTACTTTGATGCTCATGGATAACCCCCCCCATTATTTCAACGTTATCGATAACATATATACGAAAGAGTTCAACCAGGTTCAGATTTCTTTTCGGTCAAATAATATAGAAAACTAGGGTAAGCAGTGCGAACAAACCAGCTAGTCCAAACCACGTGCGGTTTAGCACTTTAACGCTGTGTTGGATATCGGATGCCTGAAGATCACGTTTACCATGTGAATTGATAAATAGGTCATCGCTCATTTGCCCGTTGTAGCTGCGTGGACCCGCAAGCGCTACATTCAGCACTCCCGCCATGGCGCTTTCAGGCCAGCCAGCATTGGGCGAGCGGTGCAGATCAGCATCCTCGATGACTACTTCGAATGCACCCTGGCCAAAATTTGCGCTACAGATTAGAACGGCGGAAATGCGTGCTGGTAGCCAGTTCAGCACATCATCAAGCCTTGCAGCCGCAAAGCCAAAATCTGCGTATTCTTCATTTTCATAACCGATCATACTGTCAGCCGTGTTGATCATTTTATAGATCAGGATCCCTGGAAGACCAAGTATCAAGAACCAAAAGACTGGTGCGACAACAGCATCAGAAAAATTCTCTGCAGCGCTTTCAATTGCGGCACGAGATACATCGGATTCGGTCATTTGTCCCGTGTCGCGCCCAACAATCATAGATACGGCATTGCGACCTTTATGTAAGCTAGATTGTAACGCTATCGCCACATCGCGCACATGTTCAATCAAGCTACGATGTGCTATCAAGACGGCGGCCATGATAATTTCAAGTACGTTCACAGCATATTCCAGAATTGGAATGTTATTTAGTTTTTCTATTATCAATCCGGGTATGAGAGCGATCAAAACAAGGATTGCAACGGCAAAAAAGCCTCTTAATTTCCGCTGGGATCCCTTGTTCAAAACTTCATCTAACCAATTTATCGCACGTCCCATTAAGGTTGCAGGGTGTGGATAACGGTCCCAGACTTTTCTGGGTTCGCCCATAAAATAATCGAGCATAAGTGCCGAAAGCGTCATTAAGAACGCGCTCATTATCTATTCCAAACTTTCTTGTAATCGCGACCATTCTTCAGGTGTTTTAGGTATACCCAATCGGATCATTGTGTCTGAATAGGGGAATACTCGTGAAAGAATGTGATGTGATGCCAGTTTTTCAAACCAATTTTGTGCATTTTTCACCTGGAAGGTGCGAAACAGTGTGGTGCCACATGGCGATGTTGCACCAGCGTTGGTCATTACCTGATCTAATCGGTTTGCATCTGCAGCCAAAGCATTTCTCATTTTAATTGCCCAGTGGGTGTCCTCAAGTGCCAGTCGCCCAATGTGCTGTGCAGGCCCAGAAATAGCCCAAGGCCCAATTATTTGGTTAATCATAGCAATGGTATCTGGATGTGCAGCAGCAAAGCCAAGACGTAAACCGGCCAGTCCCCAGAACTTTCCTAGACCTTTGAGAACAACATACCCAGGTTTTGAAGTAAGTTGGATATGAGATTGATCTGGATCCGTATCACAAAAACTTTCGTCAATTATCGTAAGTCTCTTGTGGTTAGTGCGAAGTATTTTTTGCTGCCAAAGTCGTCCATCAGGATTGTTTGGATGCACGTAGACATTGGTGTCGGCTACGTCATTCAGCACTTTCCAGCCCAAAGCTGCAAAGCTCGCAGCATGTTCGTTGTATGTTGGTTGCGAGATCCCAACTGAACCCGTAGCGGTAAGCCGCGGTATGGCTGCGATTAGTGCAGAGACGCCTGATGCGGCTGTCACGTCGGCACCTTCTGGGATATCCCAAAAATTACGTGCAGCGCGCAACAGTGCGTCTTGATCGCTGCTGTCTGGCAATGACTGCCAAAACCGTTTGGCAATGGGGGGGATGGGATAAGACGTTGGATTGATTCCAGTTGACAGGTCAAGCCATTCGCTGCGACTTCCACCAAACTGTATTGTGGCAGCATCCAACCCACCACCGTGATCTCGCATTTTTGGGCTAGTATAAGTGCTCACGCGTTCATTCATTTGGATGAAGAGAGTGTGGGGATACGAGACACAAAATGTCCTTTGATTGCTTGAGGCCATTCACGGAAAGGCACTTGGCCAATTTCAGATTCTGCATGTTTGCTGGCGTATTTGACGATCCCTTCAGCAGCATCACTGCTAGGTTCGAAGTTACCCATCACGTAGGTCAGTTTACCGTCAGATTGAATTGCTACGTTACAGCCGTGAGAACACCCCATAAGGCACGAATGGCGCCGCGTCTGAACAGAACCTACGCCTTCTGCAGCTTTTTCGATCTGTGAAGCTAAACGTTCACCGTCGGTTTGAGACTGCGTTTCTGCATCCCAACCCTGTAATTTGCATGTGTCACATATCGTAATTGTTGTTGTCATCTAGAGCTTTCTCGTAGCAAAAAAGTTCTGTTCGTTTCATCATTAAATTGAGAAAACTTCAATTGAAAATCACGACGCGCTGGACCGCAAAGAGTTTTCTGGCAAATGAAGCATTTGCAAAGCAACAATTGTAGAAGTGGGATTAGCAAGTATTTTTTGGCAGTTGGATCTGGCGCAGCATAACAATAAACTTGGTGTCGGCTCCAAAAGTGTTATCGAGCCCCAAAATTTTTAAGGCGCCATAATCAAGAAGTAGCTAGTATTGATATTGCCACGAAGGACACTTGCGCAGCAACTTCAACTTTGAGCCGATTTTTAGGCCGGTTCATATATTTGCGAGCGTTCCACTTAACAAATGATCCTACAGTCTGCGTTGAGCTTTACGGATGGTGACCTAATCTAACTTAACTGGCTATTTTGTGACCCCTCTGATGCGGTTCCATCCAATTAATTGCCGGATTGATTGGAACAATCTGATGAGGGTTTATGGTTTCATGGCTAAAATGGTAGTGGCGAACGATATGATTAAAATCGCAAGTTTTGGCAATGCCATTCATTTGATAGAGTTCGCGTGTATACGCCCATAAATTTGGCATATCGATTAAACGAGACCGATTGCATTTAAAGTGTAGGTGATACACCAGGTCGAACCGCACCAGAGTAGTGAATAAGCGCCAATCAGCTTCGGTAAGTGCATCCCCCATCAGATAACGGCGTGTCGAGAGCCGATTTTCAAGCCAGTCCATTGTGTCGAATAATTCTGTTACGGCTTTAAGATAGGCATGCTGAGACGTAGCAAAGCCAGCTTTGTAAACGCCATTGTTGAAAGTGTGATAGATTCGATGATTTATTTTTTCGATGTCCGTGCGTGTATTGATAGGCCAAAAATCCTGCGTATTATGTGTCAGTGCATTAAATGCTGAATTAAACATGCGAATAATTTCTGATGATTCATTGGAGACAATTCTATTTGTGTATTTATCCCAAAGTATAGGCACGGTCACTCGGGTAGTCGCATTAGGGTCAGCCTTCTGATAAATTTCGAAGGCATGTGTGAAGTCAAACAATCTGTCACCTTGAGCGGGGCCATCATCTTTTTTGAAAGACCAACCTTTTTCCAGCATATCAGGATGCACAACGTCTACAGTGATGTGGTCTGACAACCCTTTCAATTCACGAAAGATCAAAGTACGATGCGCCCAGGGACATGCGAGTGATATGTACAGATGATATCGCCCTGTTTTCGCTTTAAACCCACTTGAACCAGTAGGGCCAGCTGAACCATCTTCAGTTATCCAGTTGCGATAGCCAGCGTCTTGGCGCACAAATTTACCATTTGTAAGTTTTGTATCATCCCATTGCGTGGACCATTGCCCGTCAATCAGTCTACCCATTTTTAATCCTTTTCGAATACCAGTTCACCCTAACGCTCTTGTGCCAAAGTGTCAGTCCAGCGCCAGACGCGCGCTGTGTTTTTAAAAAAGCTTTCAGCGTATGTTGTTTTGAACCAAAGAGCTTGGGAACGAAAGAACAATAACGTCAAGTATAGCATCAATTATGGCGCGAACATCCTATCGTTTGCCGCGAATCAGATTGCGGTTGCCCAACTGCCTGCGTATACCCGGATAAACGATGCCCTTCGGGGCCGGAGAGGTGTATCGTGGCGTGCTGACCCAAACAGGGAACGCAAAACGAAATCGTTGTTACGCCTTTTCAGGTGGCCTCTTTGAATCAAAGAAAGAAAAGGGTCATCAATGCGTTTCACAGTCTTTTTCGCAAGTTTGTTTGGAGCTTCTGCTGCGCAAGCACATGTGGGGCATTTTGGTGATCTAGCTGGCCATGATCACTGGGTTGCCGCTGGAGCAATTGGGGCGGCTATCGCGCTAGCGGGTTGGAATATTCTCAAAGGAAAAAAAGACAAGGAAGCCGGTGAAAAAACCGAGCCAGATGAAGAATTACAGGAGACATAAATCATGGCTGATAAAAAAATAGGTGTTATGATTTGTGGGCATGGCTCACGCTCACAGGCGGCTGTTGATCAATTTTCAATTCTGGCTGAAAAGTTGCCAGCGTTGCTACCTGATTGGCCCGTAGAATATGGATATCTGGAATTTGCAAACCCGGTCATCCGTGATGGGCTCGACCGTTTGCGTGCGCAAGGCTGTACTAAGATTCTTGCAGTCCCAGGAATGTTATTTGCAGCTATGCATTCCAAAAATGATATCCCAACCGTTTTAAACACTTACGCGGCCAAGCATGATATTGATTTGTCCTATGGCCGCGAGTTAGGCGTTGATCCTAAGATGGTCCGGGCTGCTGGGGGGCGGGTTCAAGCTGCGGTAGACGCAGCAAATGCAGAGCACGGCGAACTGCCTTTGCATGAAACAGCACTGGTGGTGATTGGGCGTGGAGCATCTGATCCTGATGCCAATTCTAATGTTAGTAAAATTGCGCGGATGCTGTGGGAAGGTATGGGCTTTGGCTGGGCTGAAGTTGGCTATTCTGGCGTGACATTTCCGTTGGTAGAGCCGTGTTTGGATCATGTGGCGAAGCTTGGGTACAAGCGGGTCATTGTGTTCCCGTATTTCCTATTCACGGGCATTCTGATTGATCGGATTTACGGATTCACAGACAAATGTGCGGAGAAATACCCTGAGATTGATTTTGTAAAAGCGGAGTATTTGAACGACCACGAGTTTGTGCTTGAAACATTTGCAGAGCGTGTTTTAGAGCAAATGGGTGCTGTGCCGATTCCAAACTGTGGGACGTGTCGCTATCGCACGCAGGTTTTGGAAGTTGACGGGGCTGCACCACACATCATTACAGCGGAGGAGCGCGCTGGCGATCATGTTGCTGAGAGTAACATGCCACCGCCAACTTGTGTGTTGTGCAAATACCGCACGCAGGTGATTGGATTTGAATCCGAAGTGGGATCAGTTCAGGAAAGCCACCACCACCATGTCGAGGGGCAGGGTGCGTCCGCGCCAGGCGCAACGGTAGAGACCTGTAATTTTTGCACAACGTGGTGCACGGGCGAGTGCCGATTGCATTTGGGTGATCATCACCACCAC
>TARA_Y100000385_G_scaffold291803_1_pt1 | contig 12542 bp, 9 predicted proteins | sample TARA_Y100000385 | Tara Oceans TARA_Y100000385 (sample SAMEA2620980) | marine metagenome | biome: marine biome (ENVO:00000447); feature: surface water layer (ENVO:00002042); material: "saline water (ENVO:00002010), including plankton (ENVO:xxxxxxxx)" | depth 5 m
ATCCTGAGGGTATTGGCAATCAAGGGGGTCAAGGACACATCCCAATTTGGAATGCACTTTTAAACAACCAAACTTTCTTTGCGGACTACATTAACAGATGGACAGATTTATCTAATAGTTATTTTAGCTGTGAATACTTGATAAATCACTTAGATAGTTTAATTAACATGATTGACCCTGAGATGCCTAAACAGATTGACCGTTGGGGTGGGAATTATAATGAATGGCAGGGAAATGTTCAAGACATGAGGGATTTTATTGAAACTAGATGTGCGGTTATAAATAGTGGGATTTTAGATTGCTATGAGGATGAATTTGGAATCTTGGGGCCATTTAATGTGAGTATAAATATAGAACCACCAATGTCTGGAAATCTTGAGATAAATGGAGCAGAACTAGATGTGTATCCTTTTTCCGGATCCTATTTTGGCGGAGTAAATCAAACATTGATTGCTAGCCCAAACATTGACTATATTTTTGATTATTGGGAATTCTCCAATAATACAATTTCTGATGACATAAATGATCCTGAAATCATCTACAACCTTTCTGGAAATGAATCAATTATTGCTCACTTTGCTCCAAATATCTCTATATCTTTAGATGCTTATCCCTCTGGAAGTGGTTCAATCATCGTAGACGAAGACATATTCGATAATTTACCTACAAGTACATCTATAAACGGAGAAACATTAATTTACGCTGTTCCAGAACCTGGTTTTGTATTTGATCATTGGGAATTATCTGGTGGATATATTCTTAGTACAAATAACATTTCCACACTTATCAGTATTTCAGATAATCAAAGTTTAATTGCATATTTCACTCCTCTACCAACTCTCATATTTGACGTATCTCCTGCCGGATCTGGGGATATATTTATATCAGGTGAAACCTTTAACAATCTCCCAACCATTACTTATATTAATGGTACAACTCCTCTGTCAGCAATTCCAGAAACGGGATTTATTTTTGATCATTGGGAATTAACCGCAGGAACTCTAGGTGATTCTGAAAACTCAGAAACCACAATATCAATATCTGAGGATCAAACTTTGATTGCATATTTTATTCCTATTGAATTAGAAATTTTATTGAATTGTATACCTTCAGAGGGAGCAACAATTTTAATTGGCAATCAAACAATATCTCAATTCCCACAAAATCTCTCTCTTGTTTATGGCCAAAACTATACTATTAGTTCAATAATTAATGAGAATTTCTTCTTCGAAGAATGGACATCTGTTTACGCAAACGTAAATAATACATTGTCTGAATCAACCTCAACAAGCTTTTATCAGAATGACACGATCACACTTAATTTAGGAGAACTATTTGACCTAACTTTCATTATAGAGCCAAATGGATCTGGGAGTATAAAAAGTAATGGAATTGAAACTGCTCCATACCCTTATACTCAGAAATTAGAAAAATTCACACAAGTGTCAATGCAAGCTACTCCCTATTTAGGGATGAAATTTGTAAATTGGGAATTAGATAATGCAATATTAGAAACTAACGAATTCTATACTCATCAGATTGACAGCGATGATACTATTAAAGTTATCTTTGATGAAACCGAATTAGAATTATTTATCCCCAATAGTTTTTCACCAAATGGTGATGGTCTAAATGATGTATTCAAACCCGGTTGTGATGAGGACAAAATTGCAAGCTATGAACTTATAATTTTTGATGAATGGGGAGGTTTTGTTTTTAGCTCTACAGATATTGAAAATGGATGGGAAGGCCCTAATTCAGACCAAGGGAAAAGTAATTTTTATGTTTATAAAATCATTGCATTCTCGAATCTAACAGGATCAAGATATGTGTTCGAAGGGAGTGTCTTGGTATTATAAGTCTTAAAAACTACCTTTACCCGCCTTATAACCAATGTCTATGAAGAAACACATATCCTTAGGAACCGCTTTAAGCCCAATAATATTTCTTATAGCCTTGCTTGTTCTAAATGGCTTTTTGTTTGGATCAGATGCTACTGAAGGAGCAAATCAAATTGCCTTGTTACTTGCCGGATCTTTATGTATTTCCATTTCAATTAAAAATGGAAGAACGTGGAACAATTTATTATCAGGAATAAAAAATAGTATATCAGATGCACTTCCAGCGCTCATCATTTTGCTTCTAATTGGATCCCTAACAGGAACATGGCTTATTAGTGGTATTGTTCCAGCTATGATTTATTATGGTCTTCAAATAGTTAATCCAACCTATTTTTTAATTGGCTCTTGTATAGTAAGTGCCATTATATCTCTTGCAACAGGTAGTTCCTGGTCAACAATTGCTACCGTAGGAATAGCTCTTCTTGGGATCGGAGAAGCCCTAATGATTTCTAATGCGATGGTTGCAGGAGCGATCATTTCAGGCGCTTATTTTGGTGACAAAATGTCTCCACTTTCTGATACGACAAACCTAGCTCCAGCTATGGCAGGAACTGATTTATTTTCGCATATAAAGTATATGTCATTCACAACCTTTCCCTCTATTTTCATCTCACTGGTTATTTTTCTTTTTCTAGGATTAAATCTAGAATCAAAAACTACTGCGAATGAAATCAATGGTATTCTCAATGCTTTAGAATTAAAGTTTTTCATTTCTCCTATTTTATTTGTGGTTCCTTTAGGTGTAATTTTTCTTATTGTAAAAAAGGTGCCAGCAATTCCCACGCTTTTTTTAGGAACTCTATTTGGAGGATTTGTAGCAGTGATCTTTCAGGCAAATATTATTTATGAACTAGGTAATGATCAAAATTACTTTTATGCATCCTTTATAAGCCTTATGGATGCTATGTCAAGAGAAATTAGTATTACTACAACAAATGAAATGATCAATAATTTATTGCATTCAGGTGGAATGTATGGAATGCTTAATACAGTTTGGCTTATTTTGTGTGCAATGTGTTTTGGCGGTGCAATGCAAGCTTCAGGATTCCTAGGATCAATATCAAAAGCAATTCTAAAACTTGCAAAAAGCACAACTTCTTTAATAAGTACCACAGCAGGAACATGCATATTCTTTAACTTGACCGCTTCTGACCAATATTTGTCGATTATTGTTCCTGGGAAAATGTTTTCAAAATCATACCATGAACAAGGATTAGCACCTGAAAACCTTAGCAGAACATTGGAAGATTCAGGAACAGTGACCTCAGTTTTGATCCCCTGGAATACTTGTGGAGCTACCCAAGCCAGTGTTCTGGGGGTAGCAACGCTAACTTATCTTCCTTTTTGCTTCTTTAATATCATTAGTCCTATAATGACAATTCTATTTGCAGTAATAGAGATCAAGATTAAAAAAATATGATAAATTTTAAATTTCAATTAAAACAAGTTTAATTCAACAGAAGAGAATTCATGTATAACAAACAAATAAAAATGGTCATTTCAGGATTCATAGCCCTATCTAGTCTCCTACTATTCAAAAATGGAGAAATCGGATACGGTATTTTAGTACTATTTTTTACGGGCTTAATAATACTGAGCATATTTAAAGACGAAAGAATTATTCGAGCGTTCTATTACATTAGAAAAAATAATATGGACAAGGCAGCAAAAATATTAGATAAAATCAAATATCCAGATAAATTAATTAAATCTCAAGAAGCCTATTTCTATTATTTAAATGGATTAGTTTTGTCTCAAACACAAATGAATAAAGCAGAAAAATTTTTTAAACGTTCCCTTACAATTGGTCTTCGAACAGATATGGACAAAGCAGTTGCAAAGTTAAACCTAGCTGGGCTTGCTATGTCAAGAAGAAGAAAAAGAGAAGCAACTAGTCTTCTAAGTGAAGTAAAAAAACTTGACAAACACAACATGTTAGAGGATCAAAGAAAGATGATGAAGGACCAATTGAAAAAAATATAATTTATACACAAGCATATCTTAATTTTAAATTATAATTTAGTTAAATGCGCGCACCAAGACTTCCATCAATTTTTAAGCACACATCAGCTAAACAATTTAATATGTCAACCCGATATTACGATGAACGTAAAGAACGAATTAGCTTAGCTAAAGAGAAATATAAACTCATAGATAAATCAATACATAAAGGATTCTTTCTCAATGCTTGGGAGTCTAAAAACCAAGGATATGAGAAAGTATCCTCAATTCGATTATTACTACTCATATTCGCTCTTAGTACATTAACATATTACATACTTAAATATTAAATTTTGATTTCACTACTAGCCGATCATGTTGCTAATCAAATTGCTGCCGGAGAAGTTGTTCAAAGACCCTCTTCAGCAGTAAAAGAATTGATTGAAAATGCGATAGATGGACAATCTAAAGACATTAAATTAGTCATAAAAGATTCCGGCAAAACAATGATTCAAGTAATCGATGACGGTATGGGTATGAATAAAGCAGATGCAAAAATGTGTTTCGAACGCCACGCTACATCAAAAATATCTAAAGCTGATGATTTATTTACTCTCCAAACAAAAGGATTCCGTGGTGAAGCTCTTGCATCAATCGCCGCAATATCTCAAGTTGAATTAAAAACAAAAACAAAAGATTCGGAATTTGGAATTAAGCTACACATAGAAGGATCCGAATTCAAGTCTACTGAGATTTGTACTTGTCAAAAGGGAACTTCATTCATAGTAAAAAATTTATTTTATAATGTGCCTGCAAGGCGGAATTTTCTTAAATCAGATCGGGTAGAACTAAAATTAATTTTAGAAGAATTTATCAGAATTGCATTGGGACATCCCGAAGTTTCATTTTCTATGTTTCACAACGATAAAGAAATTCACAGACTTCCGAAGGAAACTTTAAGAAAGCGACTAGTTAGTCTATTCGGTAAAAATTATAATACCAGGTTGGTTCCAGTAAATGAGAAAACAGATATTGTAAAAGTAAGTGGATTTGTCTGCAAACCAGAATTTTTTAAAAAATCTCGTGGAGAACAATATTTATTCGTAAACGATCGGTTTATTAAATCTTCCTATATGAATCATGCAGTTCAAAATGCAATGGAAGGGCTCATTCAAGTTGGACATCACCCCTCATTCTTTTTATTTTTATCCGTAGATCCTTCAAAAATTGATGTAAATATTCATCCCACAAAAACAGAAATTAAATTTGAAGAAGAAAAACAAATATATGCAATTATTCGCTCAGCGATAAAACATTCCATTGGACAATACAATATTGCTCCGAGTTTGGATTTTAGTCTAAATCCCGATTTCAATATAATGCCTTCTATTAAATCAAAATCTACTAAGCCACCGACAATTCATGTGGATTCAAACTTTAATCCATTTGATTCTGAGACCAAGAAAATTAAATCCAAATATTCTTCAGACAAAAATATAAAAGGTTCTCATTGGGAAGCGATTTTTAAAGAAATGCAGATGGATATGGATACGGCTTTTTCAGAAGAACCAAATAAAATAATTCCAATTAACAAAGATATTCAAGACTATCAATTTGTTATCCAAATAAAAAATCGATTAATCTTTACTCAAATCAAAACTGGATTATTATTTATTGACCAAAAGAGAGCTCACGAGAGAATTCTTTTCGAAAGGTATTGTCAGACATTCGTTAATTCAAATGTAAGCAGTCAAATGTTGGCATTCCCTAAAGAAGTACATTTAAATAAAATTGAGCTTGATGTGTTTAAGGAATTTAGTGATGATATTAAATCCTTTGGATTTGATTTTAAACTAAACGAATCTGGAATAAATTTTCATGGGACTCCTACGGATATTCCAAATGAGGACATTGAGGAGGTAGTGTCTGATTTACTTCTATTTTATAAAGAAAATCAAAAAAGTTGGAAGCATGAAAAAGGAAAAGCAATTGCGAAAATATTTGCTAAGAGGAATTCTGTCAAAGCTGGTGAAAAATTACAATCTGAAGAAATGAATCAAATTATTGATGAATTATTTTCGTGTGAAATGCCATTTTCCTCAGTTTCAAACAAACCTACAGCCATTGTGATAGAACTTAATGAACTCATAAAAAGATTCAATTAATGTACGCAAGAAGAGGATTTTCAAATATGCCTTTAGTGGTTAAAAACATCATTATCATCAATGCGCTATTTTTCTTGACCAAATATACGTTGGCCACGATTAGTAACCTTGATTTAAATGATAGTTTGGGGTTATATTACTTTAATTCACCAAGCTTTAAACCTTGGCAGCTAGTATCTTACATGTTCATGCACGGAGGATTTACGCACTTGCTTTTTAACATGTTTGCACTTTGGATGTTTGGTGCTCAAATTGAAAATATATGGGGCCCAAAGAGATTCTTAAATTATTATTTAATTACAGGCTTTGGAGCTGCATTCCTTCATTACTTAATTATTCATTTTCAAGTTGTTGGTCTTGAAAGTTTTTTTTCTAATGAACAAATATATTCCATCGTAAATTCTGGTGCTTTTGACCGCTCCAGTCCCTTATTCCCAAAAGCAATAGAATTATATAGTTTGTACCATACTCCTGTAGTAGGCGCATCCGGATCTGTGTTCGGTCTTCTTTTAGCGTTTGGAATGACTTTTCCAAATCAAGTAATCTATCTAAACTTTTTCTTCCCTATTAAAGCTAAATATTTTGTCATTTTATACGGTCTATTTGAATTTGTAGGGGGAATACAAAATACAGCAGGTGATAATGTAGCTCATTTTGCACACTTAGGAGGAATGCTTTTTGGCTTTATTCTTATCAAATACTGGAAAAAAAATGATATAAAATTTTATTAATGATAAAAAATTTAAAATATCGCTTCAAAATTGCTGACCCAGTCCTAAAATTAATCTACATCAATGCCGGAATCTTTTTAGTGGTTCAATTGCTAAATACTTTTTCATTTCTAACGCAAAACACTGAAATAAATGCAATTAAAATACTTGGTCTTCCCTCCAATTTTGATCAATTGATTTTGACACCATGGAGTTTGTTCACATATATGTATACACATGAAGACTTTATGCATATTCTTCTGAACCTTCTTTGGCTTCATTTCTCAGGGAAAATATTTATGCAATATTTTAATTCTCAAAAACTAATTGATCTTTATGTTCTTGGTGGATTTATAGGGGGAATAAGCTATCTTTTCGGCTATAAATTTTTAGCTATCTTTCAAAATCAACCTAATTTTCTTATCGGAGCTTCTGCCTCAGTACTAGCTATTCTTTTTGCTTCTTCAGCTATTGCACCCAATTACAAAGTAAATTTACCTTTTATAGGCCCAGTACCCTTAAAGTATATTGCACTAGCCTCAATTTTAATTGATGTAATGAGTATACCAAAAGGAAACGCTGGAGGTCATATTGCACATCTCGGAGGAGCAATTACTGGAATTGTCTTTGTCTTACAATGGAAAAAAGAAAATGATATCACAAAATATATCAATAAAACTAGACTATCATTAGTAAGGTTATTGAGTAAAAACAAACTCAAAACAGTCCATAAAAGGCCAATGAATGATGATGATTTCAGAACAAATAAAATTGAGAAGTCTAAGAAAACAGATGCAATATTAGAAAAAATTTCTCGTTCGGGTTATAATAGTTTATCAAATTCAGAGAAAGATTTTCTATTCAATCAAAGTAAAAAACTTTAGGAATGAAAAACCTTTCCCTAGGCAATAAACTTATTTTCATCTGTAATGTTTTATTTCTATTTATGTGGTTAGTAGCTTATTTTGCTCCATACATAAATCCTGAAATATTTTCCTTCGCATCAATTTTTGCCATTGCTTATCCTGTACTTATTTTTGTGCATATTTTGTTTGTATTGTATTGGATAGTTCAATTTAAAAAAGTTGTATTCTATTCTATTATTGCTCTGGCAATTAGTTATTTATTTGCAACACCAATATTTAAGTCCAAACATAAGTTTAAAGCGTTAGCCAAAGATAGATCATTCTCTGTATTAAGTTTCAATAGTCAAATGTCCTATTTTTTGGGAGGATCAAAAAAACAAGTACAAGAAAATCAGTCAAATATTATTCATTTTCTTAATCAAGAAAATGCAGATATAGTCTGTATACAAGAAGCTAGAAAAGGAATTGATATAAACCTAAATTACCCGTATAAATCTATTTTCGATTTCAATCACATTTACAGTAAATATAAAATTATTGATGCAAAAGAATTTGTTTTCAAGGAAATTTCAACCAATAAGTCTAGTTATGTAGATGTTTTAGTTCATGGTGATACAATTCGGGTTTATAACCTCCACCTAGAATCCCTTCATCTAAACAAGGAAAACTATCAGCTTAATGATGAATGGAAATCACAAAATGGAAATCTTCCTTCTCAAAATAAATCTGAGAATATATCCAAAAAAATTAACCTGGCAACGAAAAAAAGAATTGACCAAACAATGAGTATTGTTATGTCTATTCAAAATTGCCCCTACCCATCGATGATTTGCGGAGACTTTAATGAGGTATCACAAAGTTATATTTACAGGAAACTGTCAAGGCATCATAAAGATGCCTTTATTAAATCTGGAAAGGGTTTTGGAGCAACCTATAGCCGGTTCTTTTTTCCTTTTAGAATAGATTATATTCTCGTAGATGAAATTTGGTCTCCGTTTAATTTTGAGGTACTGGATGGAAATATTTCTGACCACCAAGCCATTCGTTGTGATATTGAAATGAATTAACTTAAATTTGGGGTATATCTTCCATCTTAATAACACGCTTAAGATCTAATAGATTCATCGGATTAGTACCAAGCCCCGAGATATTTTTATGAGAGAACCGTAACACATTATCATAATATAATGGAATAATTACTGCTTGATCTATGAGAATGCTATCCATTTTTTCATAATAGGGCAAACGAGATTCTAGATTTGACAAACTAATAGATATATCGTATAAAGAGTCGAATTCAATATGAGAAAAATGTGTGTAATTTGGACCTGTTGGACTATAATTTTTTGAATAAAATAGTGATAAATAATTTTCTGCATCTGCATAATCTGCAATCCAAGAACCTCTAAAAAGAGACAATTCACACTTAGAAACTTTTTGTCTGTGAGTTGAGGGCGGATTAACATCAATCCTCACTTTAAAACCAATCTCACTCCAAGAATGTTGAATATACTCACATAAATCAAGATAAGAAGATGTAGTGCTCAAAAAAATCTCAGGAATTCCTTTGGCATTTGGATAACCAGCTTGCTCAAGCAAATTGAGAGCTAAGTTTGGTTTAAAATTATAGCCTTGTTGACCAGAAAACCCCGGAAGCCCTTTAGGAATAAAGCCACTTTGAGCTGGAGTACCAATATTATTTCTTAAATAACGAATCATTAATTCTCGATCAAATGAATAATTCAAAGCTTTGCGAACCCTCACATCCATTAAGGGTAAATTATTTTGATTTTCATCCATTAAAAACCCCAAATATTCTGTATTTAAGTAGTCTTCTTTAGTTAAATTTAATAGAGATATGTATTTGCTTCGAAGGTTACCCTTTGAATTTAATAATTCGTCTTTATAAGATATATCTATACCCGATAAAAAATCAAAATTTCCCTTAATGAACTCTAAAAAAGCTGTCTGCTTATCTGGAATAAAACTTATTGATACGGCATCTAAAAAAGGAAGTTGATTTTCACCATCAAACTCAAAATATGAATTATGCCTTCGAAGGACTAGCTTGACTTTATTTTTATGGTATTTAAATTGAAAAGGGCCAGATCCAATGGGAGACATAAAAAAATCTGCAATATTTTCTTGTTCTAAAGGAATAATGGAGCAATACTGCATAGAAAGTAAACCCAAAAATGCTGGATTTGATGTTTTTAAAGTAATAACGACAGTACTATCGCTAGTCTCATAAATACTTGATACATCTGACAAAACCCAGGCTCCTGGAGAAGCAAGTACTGGGTCCCTTAGTCTATTAAGGGAATAAATTACATCAGAGGCTCTTAATAATCTTGGAGAAAAAAATTCTTCAATAAACTCTGAGGAATGAAAATAAATGTCCTTTCTAATTAAAAACTCATAACGTATTCCATCTGAAGAAATATCCCAGCTCTTTGAAATACTAGGCTGGATTTGTAGATTTGAATCTAACTGAACAAGACTATTATAAAGAAAATTACAAAACCAAATTCGAGATTGGTCTTTGGCAAAAGCAGGATCAAATGATGAAATTCCAGCAGATTCGTTGTATTTAAAAATACTTGGATTCTTGATTTTCGAGGGAGAAGGTTCACATGAAATGATCAGTAGAATAAAAAAGAAAATTAAATTGCGATACATCTTAAAAGTTTAGTTTTCTAAATTAGAACATTGTTTCTTTATTTGAAATCATAGTAGCATATTTTATTAACTTTGAAATGTGTTTAAACATCATGAAAAAAATTGCATTTCATACATTAGGCTGTAAGCTTAATTTTTCAGAAACTTCTACTATTGCTAGATCTTGCTATGATGAAGGTTTTTCAAAAGCAGACTTTAAGCAATATGCAGATATCTATGTAGTCAACACATGTTCAGTCACTGAAAATGCTGACAAAGAATGTAAGCGTCTACTTCGTCAAGTAATGAAACTAAATGCTGACGCTTTTATTGTAGTGATAGGTTGTTTTGCACAATTAAAACCTAGAGAAATAGCCAAATATAAAGGAGTTGACCTAATTCTTGGAGCAACCGAAAAATTTAAACTTCCATCCTACCTCAATGAACTGAAAAAACAAGATCTAACAGCAGTACATGCCTGTGAAATCGAAGATGCAAACTTTTTTGAGAGTGCTTATTCAGTTGGAGAAAGAACAAGGGCTTTTCTCAAAGTTCAAGACGGATGTGATTATAAATGTACCTATTGTACAATTCCTTTAGCTCGCGGGATTTCTAGAAGTGATAAACTTGAAAATGTATTGCAAAATGCCCGAGATATTTCAAAAAAAGAAATCAAAGAAATTGTCCTTACTGGAGTAAATATTGGAGATTATGGAAAAGGAGAGTTTGGAAATAAAAAACATCTAAATACATTTTTAGATCTAGTAAAAGCTTTGGATGAGGTCGAAGGTATCTCTAGGCTTCGTATTTCTTCGATAGAACCAAATCTTTTGAAAGATGAAACTATTGAATTTGTTTCTAATTCAAAAAGTTTCGTTCCTCATTTTCATATTCCTCTCCAATCTGGATCTGACCATGTACTGCGAAAAATGAAACGCCGATACCAGACCAAACTTTATAAACAGCGAATTAGTAAAATAAAAGAAAAAATACCCGACTGTTGCATTGGTGTTGATGTTATTGTTGGATTTCCTGGAGAAACAGATTCATTATTTCAGGAAACATATACTCTACTTAATGAATTAGATGTCTCTTATTTACACGTGTTCACTTATTCTGAAAGAGCAAATACTCCAGCAGCAAATATGAAAAATCGAGTAGATAAGGGTGTACGTAATCAAAGAAGTAAAATGCTTCGAATTCTGTCAGCAAAGAAAAAGCGTGCTTTCTATGAACAAAATATTGGAACCTCTAGAACTGTTTTGTTTGAGCATGATAACAAGAACGGATATATTCAAGGCTTTACCGAAAATTATATAAAAGTCAAAGTAGATTACGATCCAGGATTAAGAAATCAAAGTATTAAAGTAAAACTACATAATTTTGACGAAGATGGTTCTATTAGAGCCGAAATTTTAAACTAACAATATGTTTCCAACTTTAAGTCACCTTATTGAATACATTACTGGAATATTTATTCCACTTCCCTTCAAAACTTTTGGTTTATTTATCGCACTTGCTTTTTTAACAGGAAGTTATTTTATTTCAAAAGATCTGTCACAAAAATATAAATCTGCGATCATTCCTAGTAGCATAAAGACTGTAATAAAAGGTAAGCCAACTTCCATAGGAGATGTACTTAGAAAAGCCCTACTGGGGCTATTAATTGGTTTTAAAGGACATTATGCTTACCAAAACTATGAATTATTTAATCAAGACACTTTTTCCTTTCTTTTTTCTTTGAACGGCTCACACACAGGAGCAATTACTGGTCTAGTTATAGGAAGTATATATGCATATTTTAAGCATAAAAATAATCCTTTTATAGAACTAAAAACTACAGAAGAAGTTGTAAAACCGGAAGAATTAACAGCTAATATTTTATTAGTTTCTGCAGGTTCTGGTCTAATAGGTGCTAAAATTTTCCATCAATTAGAAAATTGGAATGATTTTATTGCTGACCCCATTGGTCAATTACTATCAGGGGGAGGTTTAACCTTTTATGGAGGACTTATATGTGGTGCTCTGGCAGTTATATTATATGTTCGTGAATATAAGATTCCAACTGGAATAATTGCTGATGTAATGGCAGCTCCATTGATGTTAGCCTATGGAATAGGTAGAATTGGATGCCACATGTCCGGAGATGGAGATTGGGGTATTCAAAATTTGCATTCAAAACCAGATATTTTAGGATTTCTGCCTGACTGGATTTGGGGATATACCTACCCAAATAATGTTATCCGAGCAGGAGAAAGAATGAGTGAATGCATTGACCCCCTAGGAATTTATTGTTATGAA
>TARA_Y100000385_G_scaffold52234_1_pt1 | contig 12542 bp, 12 predicted proteins | sample TARA_Y100000385 | Tara Oceans TARA_Y100000385 (sample SAMEA2620980) | marine metagenome | biome: marine biome (ENVO:00000447); feature: surface water layer (ENVO:00002042); material: "saline water (ENVO:00002010), including plankton (ENVO:xxxxxxxx)" | depth 5 m
CCAGTCTCGAAGTCGATAATTTACTTTTCTTCGACCTTTGTTTATCTTCTGCAAGTATCTTTCTATAGCCAAAAATGCTTGCTTGAAATTTAAGCCATCAAAATCTCCAGAGTTTTTAAGTATTCCGCGTTTAACATACGCTTCAGCGCTTATATCATAGGTATCACTGCCTATGGATTCGATGACCGCGAGCATTTGGATTCCATATTTTTTGGCAAACTCCCAATCTCGCTGGTCATGAGCTGGCACTGCCATAACGGCCCCAAATCCATAGTTCATAAGGACAAAATTCGCGATGAAAATAGGTATGGTTTCACCAGTGATCGGGTGAATTGCCTTCATCCCGCTATCAAATCCAACTTTTTCCATGGTCGAAAGCTCGGCTTCGGCCACTGTCGAATGCGTTTGATCTAGAATGAATTTTGCTATTTCGGGATTTTTGCTACCTATTTTTTTAGCCAGAGGATGCTGGGCTGCTATAGCTAAATAGCTTACTCCCATGATCGTGTCAGGCCTTGTAGTGTAGACCGTTACGACATTTAGGTTTGGGTCTACTTCATTTTTCACTTCGAAATCTAGCTCGAGTCCCTCAGAGCGACCTATCCAGTTACTCTGCATAGTTCGAACTTTTTCCGGCCAGCCGGATAATTTCTCGAGATCGTCAAGAAGTTCTTGCGAGAAATCCGAAATTCTAATAAACCACTGTGGGATTTGCCGCCTTTCAACAACCGCCCCCGAGCGCCATCCGCGACCGTCTACGACCTGCTCATTTGCTAAAACGGTTTTGTCGACAGGGTCCCAATTTACCTCAGCTTCTTTTTTATAAACTAACCCGAGTTCGAATAACTTCGTAAAAAATAATTGTTCCCATCGGTAATAACTTGGGTCACAAGTGGCAATTTCTCGATCCCAGTCGTACGCGTAACCAAGTCTCTTTAGTTGGTCACGCATATAATCAATATTTTTATGTGTCCAGAGAGCGGGAGGAACATTGTTTTGGATGGCTGCATTCTCTGCTGGTAAGCCAAAAGCATCCCAACCTATCGGCTGCAGAACGTTTTTTCCGCGCATGCGTTGAAAACGAGAAATCACATCCCCTATCGTGTAATTTCTAACGTGCCCCATATGCAATTGACCGCTTGGGTAAGGAAACATAGATAGGCAGTAAAATTTAACCTTCTCTGATTCTTCTGTTACATGAAAGCTGTGGTTTTCGTTCCAATAGGTTTGCGCTTCAGACTCGATATCGGTGGGAACGTATTGGAGAGGATTCTTGTTCGAAACGTTCTTTTTTTCTTGCATTTTTTTTACTCTGAATATTTCTTATAAACTCTATTTTACAAAATTTTTTGGTTTCTCAGGCAATTAATCGACAAAATTTATTCTCGGTCTGAATGTATTTTTAGGAGCTTTATTTGTCGGCTGTCTGCGCTTAAAACCGTAATATTTAGAGAGTTTATTTTAACAGATTCTCCACGTTCAGGGATGTGTCCGAACGTCTGTAATACTAGACCCCCTATTGTGGTGGAATCATTTTGGTCAAGGCTGGTTTTAAAATAGTCATCAAATTCGTCAAGAGGTGTAAGTGCTTTTACGCTATAGCTTCCATCTTCAAATTTCTTGATGAGGCTGTCATCGTCGATGTCGTGCTCATCTTCGATCTCACCGACAATTTGCTCAAGAACATCTTCGATAGTAACAACGCCACTCATATCACCATATTCATCAATAACAATGGCCATATGTTGACGAGTTTGACGAAACTCCTTTAGGAGGACGTTTAGACGTTTGCTTTCAGGGACTACGGTAGCAGGGCGCGCCATGTCTTTTATATCAAATTTTGAGTCGCCATCGCTTATTAGCATGGGTAGCAAGTCTTTTGCGAGTAAAATACCTGATATATGCTCTACCGTCTCTTCAACAACGGGAAACCGAGAGTGTGATGCGCTTGTGATGATTTCTAAGATTTCTTGTTTGGAAAGCTTCGCGTTTACGGTAATGACTTGAGCCTTCGGGATCATAATATCGCGAACTTGCATATTGGATACCTGGAGCGCGCCCTCAATAATGCTTAATGCGTCTGCATCGAGTACTTGATCTTGCTTGGCATTGCGAATCAGCTCGAGCAGACTGTTCGTGTCTGTAGGTTCATCAGAAAAAATTTGAATGATTTTATCGATCCAAGACTTTGGTCTAGGATCGAGGGATGATTGATCTTCCGACATAATTGCGAAAATTTCCTCTCAAAGGGTTTAAGTTCTACACTAACAAATAAGGGTTTGCGATACCAAGGCTTTTGAGAGCATTTTTTTCGGTTTCTTCCATGACTTCTCGGCTTTTACTGTGTTCATGATCGTATCCGCACAGGTGCAGAGTTCCATGAATTATAAGATGTGCCCAGTGGTTTTCTTCAGTTTTATTTTGAATCAAGGCTTCGTTCTTTATGATCTCCGGACACAGAGCTAGATCGCCCAAAGGCGTTGTGTCTCCTTCTTTAGGCCAGTCTTGTGTTAGAAAAGGAAAGGCAAGTACATTGGTGGGGTTGCTTTCGTTTCGATGTTTCGCATTCAGCTTTGCAGATTCATTCACATCTGATAAGCGAATAGCGATAAAAGCGCCATTTATTTCAAAAGTCTGAAGCGTGTTAAAAGCTAATGCAGAACTGACCCAGATTTCACACTGCTTTTGATTAGGTGTCCACCAAGTTCGATGACGATGGCGTAAATCATTGTCCTCACTGAGATCCACTCTGACATTGATTTTATTCAATATGTCTTGCTCCCTGTGCTGTCAGGTTTTTGTTTCGCCTGCTGGTCGTAATAATCGTATGCTTCGACAATATGCTGAACCAACCGATGCCGAACAACATCTTTGGCATCAAAATAATTGAATGTTATTCCCGAAAGATTTTGGAGAATTTTACTAACTTGAACTAATCCTGACTCTGTTCCTCGAGGCAAATCAATTTGCGTAATATCTCCGGTTATAACTGCAGTTGAGCCAAAGCCGATCCTTGTCAAAAACATTTTCATTTGTGCCGCTGTCGTATTTTGGCTTTCATCAAGGATTATAAATGAGTTGTTGAGCGTTCTCCCTCTCATGTACGCTAAAGGCGCGATTTCAATAATATTTTTTTCTATTAGGCGACCGACGCGTTCAAATCCGAGCATTTCGTATAAAGCATCATAAAGTGGTCTTAAGTATGGGTCTACTTTTTGGGCAAGATCACCCGGCAGGAAACCTAGTTTTTCTCCGGCTTCAACCGCAGGTCTTACCAGCAAAATTCTTGAGACCCTTTCAGTCACCAAAGCCTCAACCGCGCATGCAACGGCAAGGTATGTTTTTCCTGTACCAGCGGGTCCGACACCAAAATTAATATCTGCTGAGCGCATATGCTCAACATATTGATGTTGGTGAGGGCTTCTCGGCTTTACAGAGGTTTTGGGGGTAGAAATGATTGTAGCGTTTTCGTGCGTTTGTGGCGGGGCAGGTTCTGCATGCCCTTCAGTAAACTCGTGCAGCGCTAAATGTACAAGCTCGGGTGTAAGGGTCTTCTCGTGACTAGTTAAACTGTAAAGATTTTCCAAAATATGTGTTGCGATCTTAGTTGAGCTTGGGCTGCCGTTAATTTGGAATTTATTGCCACGATAAATTATCTTCAAGTGAAGCTGCGATTCAATCTGTTTAAGATGTTCATCAAGCCGACCGCACAAATTTGCGATTCGTGCTGTTTCGTTGGGCTCGAGAGTGAGCTTCTTTGTTGTTTGGTTAGTTGTATCGGAATTGCTCAGAGACATACCGGCAGTAGATTACCTCAAAGTTCAGTTTTTTTTTGAATCACTTCTAGTACAGAATGGCATATCAACGAAAACTTCACTCCTTTTATCAATGTTTATGTTAACCGCTCTGCGCGCAAAGAGTTCGGCAAAGCGTCGGTTATTTTAACGTCAACAAAGGTCCCCACACGATTGGGGTCGTCAGTAGAGAAATTCACAACTCGATTATTTTCTGTACGCCCTTGTAGTTCGGTATCCGACTTTTTTGACTTTCCTGTGACAAGGATTTTTTGCTCGGAACCTATCATATCTTCGCTGATGGACTTTGCTTGTAACAGGATTTGAGACTGAAGAATGCCAAGTCGATGTTTTTTTTCGATCTCCGTGACTTCATCTTTTAAATCTGCGGCGGGCGTTCCAGGACGTGCGCTGTAAATAAAGCTAAAGGATGAGTCGAAGCCGAGTTCAATAACAAGATTCATAGTGTCCTCAAAGTCCTGATTTGTCTCGCCGGGAAAGCCAATAATAAAATCAGAAGACAGGCTAATGTCAGGCCGAATTTGGCGTATTTTTCGAATAATGGATTTGTATTCTATTGCAGTATGGCCTCTCTTCATTGCGGCTAGAATTCTGTCAGAACCACTCTGAACTGGCAAATGAAGGTGGTTAACTAGTTCCGGAACTGATGCGTAGGTATTTATCAGAGTTTGGGAGAATTCGATAGGGTGAGACGTCGTGAAACGAATACGGTCAATACCCGGCAAGCTTGCGATATACTCAATCAGCAGAGCTAGGTCTGCTGTTTTATTGTTGTGCCGCTTACCACGATAAGCGTTAACGTTTTGGCCTAACAAATTTATTTCGCGGACACCTTGCTCTGCCAAATGAGCTGCTTCGGCAATCACGTCGTCAAGAGGGCGACTGACTTCTTCTCCGCGTGTGTAAGGAACAACGCAGAAACTGCAATATTTACTGCATCCCTCCATGACTGATAAGAAGGCTTGGCATGACGCTGATTCTGGCTGAGGAAGGTAATCGAATTTTTCTATCTCAGGAAAACTGATATCAACGAGTGGTGCGCCTGGAATTGATGCATCGAGGAGCGCTGGCAGTTTATGTAAAGTTTGTGGTCCGAATATCACATCGACATACGGAGCTCTTTTGCCGATTGATGCGCCTTCTTGGCTAGCCACGCATCCTCCGACGGCAATTTTAAGATTTGGGTTGTTTTCTTTGAGATGCTTCCAGCGTCCCAGTTGATGGAATACTTTTTCTTGAGCTTTTTCTCTTATTGAACAGGTGTTTAACAACAAAATGTCTGCAAGCTCGGGTGTATCGACTTTAGTGGCAGATTTCGTCTCTTTCAATAGGTCGAACATACGAGCAGAGTCATATTCATTCATCTGGCACCCGTGCGTCGCAATATAGACCTTTTTACCTTTTGGCTTTTCCATCACGGATGTAATATTTTCGACTGATATCGATGTTTTTTTCAATTTAACGGTCCGGTATTTACTGAGATTCAAAACGATCAGTTATCACAACGTTCAAGTATAGCAGTAAACGACATGATACTAATGCTTGATAATGCATAAATTTTGCAAAGTTGTATGATTGAGGCTTGAAAAAAAACATTCAATCCAAATATAAACTCGCTGTATGTTATGATTTACATCAATCTAGGGTTTTATAATGAGTCGATCAGCTGAAATTTTTAAAGTCACTTTTCTTAACAAGGGGAAAGTTTACGAGATTTTCGTAAGAAGCGTATATCAAAGTGATCTATATGGGTTCATTGAAGTAGAAGATTTCGTATTCAACGAGCGCAGTCAAGTGCTTGTTGATCCAGGGGAGGAGAAGCTCAAAGCGGAATTTGCAGGCGTTTCGCGCAGTTTCCTTCCGATGCAGGCGGTGATTCGTATCGATGAGGTAGAGCAGAGTGGCGTCGCGAAGATAAGCAGTGGAGATAATATAAGCCCATTTCCAGTCTCTTTGGTCGGTGCGAAGCCTGGGTCAAAGGATGTTTAAAGACAGAGCGGTGCTCGTTTCTGTAGTCAATTCTTGATGGTTGCGGTGTCCTCGAAAGAGCTGACACATCCTTTTTCTAGCCTGTCTCCAGAAAAAGTTTTGAGTGTGGTTGATAGTCTGAATTTGAAGCCCGACGCAAGTATATTTGCATTAAATAGTTATGAAAATCGAGTTTATCAGGTCGGGCTCACTGATGGTTCTTCAAGAATCATTAAATTTTATCGGCCAGGGCGTTGGAGCGAGGCTCAAATTCTTGAAGAACACAAATTTTGCGCTGAACTCATTAAGCTAGATATCCCAGTTGCAGCACCTCTGAATTTAGGTCCCGATGAGACTCTTGCGCGGGTGGATGAATTTTACGTTGCTGTTTTTAATAAGTTTTCCGGACGAGCGCCCGAGCTTGATGACGAGACTAATTTGTCAATAATGGGACGGTTTGTGGGACGCATTCATGCTGTGGGAGCTCAGAGTAGTTTCAGTGAGCGGCACGAATTTACGCTTGAAAGACTCGGAGTTAAGAGTCGTGAATTTTTGCTCTCAAATGATTTTTTGCCTCTTGAGCTAATGCGTGCGTATGAGAGTTTGTCGAAAGATGTGATCTGTAAAGTGGGGAAAATCTTCGAGGAAAATGCTCCCATAGACGTATTAAGGATCCACGGGGATTGTCATTTTGGGAATGTTCTCTGGAACGAGGGGATTCCTCATTTTGTTGATTTTGACGACTCAGTTACTGGCCCGGCGATTCAAGACTTATGGATGATGCTGTCTGGTAGTCGCAATGAACAACAACATCAGTTATCGAAAATTATCAAGGGATACAATGAATTCTACGATTTTAATCTTTCTGAGTTACCTCTAATTGAGGGGATGCGCACTTTGAGGTTAATGAATTACAGCGCTTGGCTCGCACGGAGATGGGATGATCCAGCGTTCCCTCGGACCTTTCAGTGGTTTAACACAGAAAGGTACTGGTCTAGGCACATTCTAGATTTGCGAGAACAGTTTGCATTGCTCGATGAGCCGAGCTTAGAGGTGCGAATATAGCAAGTTTTAATGTGCGGCTAAGGAAGCTTGAATGGCGGACTCTATAGTCTCAAGATCTCCGTCCCGAAAGCCCATGTGAACTAGACGGACTGAACCATCTGCATCAACTAGGTAAGAGCTCGGCATGCCAATCACGCCGAAAAGCTCAGAAATTTCGCCGTCTATATCTGATGGAACCAAAAAATCCAAGGGTGTATCAGCAAGGAAGTCCAGCCCGTCTTCGATTGGGTTATCGACATTGATAGCGAGAATCTCCAGGCCTAGATCTTTGTAACGACTGTAGAGATCGTTGTAGAGGGGCATTGATCGGAGGCATGGCGCACACCAAGAAGCCCAAAAGTCAATGTAAACGGTTTTTCCTTTGAAATTGCCGAGAGTGATGACGGGTTGATTCTCATAAATGGAGGGGAGGGTAAAATCGGGCGCAAGCTCCCCTTCTTCGGTTCCGAGAGCGCTTGAAAAAGCAAAAAAAACTAGTAATCCGATAAGCCTTTTGGTGATCGTCATTTAATTTTCCTTTGTTTCTTGAAATCCTAAACACATGTTTTAACCTGCTAATTTAAGTCGGGGAAGATTTCGAAGCATTAACTTCCATTCTCTTTTTCGAGCTTTTAGATTTTTTGATCCCTCTTTGTAACGTATTTTAAGACGATGTCGATCAATTTTATTGATTCTTCCCTTCATTTCTGAAGTTTTACAATCAAGCCATGCTTTGCGACGCTCAGCCCACTCATCGAGGACTAAAAGAAGTTGTTGATATTCCTTATCCAGCTTTTTATGCAAATGAGAGGATAGTTCAACACTTGTAGAGTTTTGAGTAATTTTTTGGTACTGCATTTTTACTTTTGCTTCTTCAATTTTTTCGGCTGTCACTTTTTTTAAACCTGTCGCGAGACCGCAAAGCGCAAGACTTTTTATCAACCATTTTGTAGGGTCATAGTGCCACCAAGAGATTCCATTGCGATAGTCCCACTGAAAAGTATGGTGATAATTGTGGTAGCCTTCCCCGTACGTGATCAAAGCAATTATGCTGTTGTCTCGTGCAGAGCTTTTGTCACTATAAGGCTGTCGACCCCAGATGTGAGCGATCGAATTGATTAGGTAGGTCGCATGTTGACTCAAAACAAGCCGAAGTAATCCAACCAATAACATTGATGCGGCTATGTCCCCATGCAAAAATCCGACCAAGGCCGGAAATAAAACGTTTGTAATAATTACAAGAGCGAGATAGTTCTTATGTTGCCATTGAAGGATCGGGTCTTTCTGAAGATCTTGAATGTTACTAAAATCATTGGGGCTGCTATCGTAATTTCTTAAGATCCAACCGATGTGGGAAAACCAGAAGCCTCTTCCTGCAGAGTAGGGGTCATGTGCATTATCATCGACATGCTGATGATGGCGACGATGATCTGAGGCCCAGTTGAATACGTCATTTTGAAGCGCGCACGCTCCTCCAATAGCAAAAATTAAACGAACGAAGGCATGGGCTTGATATGTCTTATGAGACCAAAGGCGATGATAACCGGCAGTAATGGAGATTCCACAAAACCCCATGTATAGTAAAAACAGTGACCACTCGAAAACATCATAACCGTAAAAGAACCCGTAGAGTGGGACAATCGTTAACGCGAGCGCTGGGGTAATGGTGAAGAGCAACATGTTGACCCAATTTATGGGTGGCTTCTCAGTAAGTTCGCTTTTAATCATGAGTGCTTTCTCCGACGGACGTTGAGCGTTAAGGGCGAATATCGGTTATTAGGGGCGTCCATGCACTACTTTTCCAAATAAAGAGTATATCAGAGTGATAAAAGAGTAAAAAGATGACAAATAAAAAAAAGAAAGTGGACTCTTTGTGGCTTGCTGCTGAGAGAAGAATTGTTCAGCTGGAAGAGAAAATTAGCCACCAAGAACGGTTAACTGATGAGCTTAATAAATTTGTTTTTGAGCAAAGCAGCTCCCTGGATTTTATTATTGGGGAGCTTGGTTTAATTCGAGAACAGTTGTCAGGGCATAAAAGGGAGGCGGATGTTAATGATTCAACACCAGAGACTGAACGCCCTCCGCATTATTAACTTTTAGAAGGGTTCGACATCTTCCGCATGTAATCCTTTGCTCCCTTCACTGATAGAGAATTCGACTGCTTGACCATCCTGCAGAGTCCGATGACCTTCCCCTAATATCGACCTAAAGTGCACAAAAATATCTTCCCCACTTTCTCGCGTTATAAATCCGAAGCCTTTGCGGGAATTGAACCACTTAACAACTCCTTCCTCGCGTGCGGCGTCAAAGTCTTGGCGTTCTCTTGGAGGTGATGGTTTGAAGTTTTTCTTTTTAGAACGAGGTCCGCGACTTTTGATTTTCCTCGACTCTGTTAGCTTTCCACTCAGGTAGGAGACCGAAAAAGTGAAGGCAATAAAGCATAGCAAAACAGATGATTGAGAATATTCTACTTTTACCAGAGACGAGAGGTAATACGCGGGGGCTGAGGTTATTAGAGTAATCAAGAAAGCCGATGTGATGGGCTTAACAAACGGTGTTGCTTTTTTTGAACTTTTTGCCATTTTAAAGATGTCCGTATTTTTCTTGAACTTAGCTTACTAATCAGGCTCCAAAAGATAAACTGGATTGGCCGAAGCCTGTGTTCTTCAAGAAGATTAAGTCAAAGTAAACTGCCTATCTAATATGGAAGTAAGTTACACTAGTTTCGGTTTGAATTAAACTAAGTCCGTTTTTTAATCCAGTGGTTTCCGACGACTTAGTTTAATTGCCGTAATTTGTTAGAAGAAATTACCCGGGTTAAAAAAACTAAAACAGCAGGCCGACTGTCACAGCTGCGCTTGTAATCCCAAACAAAGCCCATCGTACTGTGGAGGGTTTTGCCTTGACCGCTTGGCGGACTGTAAAGTGAGCGCCAACCATAGAGCCGGTGCCGAGAATCAAGCCAGGAATCCAAGAGACCATTCCAAAGGCAATGAAAATACAGAGAGCAATACTCGTGAATGCGAGCGCACAAAGGGTTTTTAGAGCGTTTGCTCGGATTAAATCGTATTTTAAACCAACCGTGAGAGCTGCCAGTAAAATAAATCCAACTCCAGCTTGAGCAAACCCCCCATAGACACCAGCGAGGAAAAGGCTGCACCACGCCTTTGGGGTCTTGTTTGGGTTCTTTGTTATTGAGCCAAGCTCGGGTGCCATGATATCAGGCCTGAACAAAACAGTTACCGCCATTACAAATATTAGTAGTAAGAGTATGGGCTTCAGATATAAGTTGGGTATTGCGATAGAGAGCATCGCACCTATTAGACCGCCGAGGCAGGTTGGAACCAGTATAGGAAAAATTGCCGCTCTATGAAGGGCACCGTGTTCGTCATAACCTCTCAAGCCGACTATACACTGTAACATCACTGCCACTCGATTTGTTCCGTTGGCGATGTCAGCAGGTAATCCAAGAAACATTAAAATTGGGAGAGATAGATTTGAGCCGCCGCCAGCGATCGTGTTGATGCTTCCTGCTAATAAACCTGTTGCGATTAATACTATGATTTCAAAATAAGTTAATTCCAAGGATATTCCCAAGCGAATGATTCTGAGATTAAATTTTTTTGAGGACTTTGGCGTTTTACGAAGGACCTGCGAGATTGATAAATTTATCTCGAGGAAGATCTTGGCGCTATCCTCATTGATACACACATATTATACTGCGACTATATATCTTTTACAGGTTTCGTCGGATCTATGCCGACCAGTGTATATTTGACTAAGGATCGCCTCGCTCTTTTAAATCGTAACCTTAAATAACTTTGAAGTGTCTTCTATGGGTCAACCCTCAGGTAGAATAAAAATCTTTATGGCTCAAGCTAACTTATTGGTTGGGGCGATAGAGGTGAACGCTACAAAGGTGATTTCGTGTGCAAAGGAGGCAATGAAACAGGGTGGAGATATCGTGGTTTTTCCCGAACTGACTTTAACCGGGTATCCACCAGAGGACTTGTTATTGCGTCCCAGTCTGGACTTCCGTATCCAAAAGGCTTTGGATCGGATCGTTGATGCAAGGCTTGCAATCGCCATAGTAATCGGCGCTCCGCAACGGGAACGCGGACAGCTGCGTAATTCTGCGCTCATCATAGAAGGTGGCAAGTGTTTAGGCGTATATCATAAACAAGCTTTGCCAAATTATCAGGTTTTTGATGAACAGCGGTATTTTGCTTCAGGTTCTGATCCTTGTGTCCTTAGTCTGAAAGGGTGCCAAGTAGGCTTTACCATTTGTGAGGACCTTTGGGATGGAGGTCCTGTTCGCCAGGCAAGTGAAGAAGGCGCGCAAATCCTGATTAATATAAATGCCTCGCCTTTCCACCAAAATAAATTAGAGCAGCGCCAGAAACTGCTGTCGCGATTGGCTGTTGCTCATAATTTGGTAATCGTATACGTCAATTTAATTGGTGGACAGGATGAATTGGTTTTTGATGGTGGGTCAATGGCCGTCGATAGTTCTGGCGAGGTTTGCGTTCAAGCGCCCTGCTTCAAAGAGGATTTGAGATTGGTAGACTGTTTATTGGCGGAAGCTCTGGGTAACTCTTGGAGTATCGTCTCCGCGACAGCTATGGCTACAGCCAGACCTTTGGCTCAAGTTTATGATGCGCTTGTTCTGGGGACCCGAGATTATGTGATAAAGAATGGCTTTAGCCAAGTCATAGTCGGCTTGTCGGGTGGCATTGATTCTGCGCTGACGGTCGCAGTTGCTGCAGACGCGATTGGACCTGAGAACGTAAACGCAGTGATGATGCCTTTCGAGTTTACTTCAGAATTAAGCCGAAGTTTAGCTCAACGGCAGGCAAAAGACCTCGGAATTAATTATTGTGAGATTCCGATAGGGGAGGCCTTTGAGGCATTCGAGTCTAGCTTAGAGAATCAGTTTTCTGGTTTAGAGCGAGATGTTACTGAACAGAATATTCAAGCTCGCTGTCGGGGTGTTTTGTTGATGGCTATTTCTAATAAGAAGAACTTCTTGGTTCTTACAACTGGGAATAAGAGCGAAATAGCTGTGGGTTATTCTACTCTGTACGGTGATATGGCCGGGGGGTTTAATGTTCTCAAAGACGTGTCAAAAACCCGTGTATACGAGCTGGCTTGTTACCGTAACGAGAGGCTTTGCAAGGGGAATAAAATGGCAATTCCTCGTGAGGTTATTGATCGCCCACCTTCGGCCGAACTTGCTCCAAATCAATTGGATGAGGATAGTTTGCCTGCCTACGACATATTGGACTTGATCTTGGAGCATTACATTGAAGGTGATGCAAGCGCAAAAGAGATTATCGGAAAGGGTTTCAACAAAGATACGGTTGAAAAAGTTCTGAGAATGGTCGACATGAACGAATATAAGCGAAGGCAGAGTCCGCCGGGTATTCGTCTGACTGAACGTGGGTTTGGACGAGACCGTCGTTATCCCATCACGAATGGATGGCCCTTATTGGATTAGTCGGATTGAGCTTGACTTACCTAGAGGATGCCCAGTGTAATTATGTTGAGCCAAGACCTCTCGTTGGTTTCTGACTGCGTCTGAGTATCGATAATTTGTTGACTACCTGAATTCGCGGGACGTTGCGTTGGAGCTAAAGGCGGGTCAATACGATTATCCCCCAGTAGGCCAAAGCTCATGGTGTAGAGCAATGAGGGGTTCGTAATCTCTGTTCTCAC
>TARA_Y100000385_G_scaffold125094_1_pt1 | contig 12531 bp, 12 predicted proteins | sample TARA_Y100000385 | Tara Oceans TARA_Y100000385 (sample SAMEA2620980) | marine metagenome | biome: marine biome (ENVO:00000447); feature: surface water layer (ENVO:00002042); material: "saline water (ENVO:00002010), including plankton (ENVO:xxxxxxxx)" | depth 5 m
AGCTGGGGCGCCAACATTAACTTTGCCTTTGTTGTCAATCAATAAAACGTTATCGAATTCAACTTTAGCTCCTTCTTTGTTATCTAGACGATGAACAAATATTTGTTGGTCTTTCTCTACTTTGAATTGTTGCCCTGCTATTTCTACAATTGCGTACATTCTTAAAGTTTTAGTTTATCCACTGTTTTTTAGTGGGCTGCAAATGTAATAATTAATATATAATTGACAAAAAAATATTAGGCTTTGTTAACCAAGTGTATTCCCCCTAAAATTATAGCGATACCAATAAAGTGATTTAAGGTAATGATTTCCCCATCTATAAAGCCCCAAAAAATGGCCACAATAGGAATCAAATAAGTCACAGATGATGCAAAAATAGCCGTTGTGCCTTTCACGAGTTGGTTGAATAACACCAAGGCTATGGAGGTGCCAACCGTTGAGAGTATGATGATATAGAATAAGGCCAAATTTGCTCCTTCGCTATTCATCATTTTAAATGAAAAATCGGAAAATCCGAGTGCTAATAGACAAAATGGACCAACTACAAAAAATGCTAAGCCTGAAATATCAATAGCGCTCATTTCTTGTAGATAATTTTTAATGGTGTTTAGGCTAATGGCATAGCACAAAGTTGCAACGATGATATACCACGAGTAGTGAGCGTTTTCAAGGACTAAGCCGCCACCAGCGATTAACCATACAGCTCCAGAAAGACCTAGTAAAATTCCAATAAGCTGACTTACTTTGACTTTAGTTTTGAATAACAACATAGCTAACACAAAAGTAAATAGAGGCACCAAAGCATTTAATATACCGATAAGTGAACTGTCTAATTCAGTTTGAGCTTTAGTAAACAAAAAGGCCGGAAAACCATTGCCAAAAAGACCTACAACCAATATAGGAATGATGTGTTTTTTCTGTATTTTAAATAGTTTGTTCCAAACAAAAGGTAATAGGCTTAGCCATGCTATTCCCATTCTTAGTTGAGCAACTTCTAGGTCATTAAATACAATTAGTCCTTTTTTCATTAGTATAAAAGAACTACCCCAAATGAATGCTAAAAGAATCATTAAGGCCCAGTGATAAAATTTTTTGGAAGATAAATTCACTTACAATAATTTTTGCAAAGATATGTTAGTATTTTTGTAACCCTAAAAAACATTACATTATGTTCAAATTATTTTTATCATCGGTTTTGCTTTTAAGTCTTATTGTGGGCTGCGGACAGTCTAAGCCATCAGAATTAAAAGAAGAAGTTATTGAAGTTGCTGATACCAAAGCGGAATTAATTGTTGAAGGTATGAGCTGTCAAGTAGGCTGTGCTGCTTATATTGACGAAGAATTAGAAAAAATTGACGGCGTGGTTTCTGCTGATGTTGATTTTGAAAGCAAATCAGCTTCTATTTCTTTTGATAACAGTTTGATTAGTGAATACGATATAGTGAATACTATAAACTGTTTAAAAGATAGTGCATATACTGTTGCATCAGTAGATGTTGAGATTTTAAAGACTATTGAAAAGAAAAAAATAGACACTCACTAAAAGATATGAGTACTTTTTCTAGACGTTTTGTTCGATTTAATTGGTGGGCTTTAGTGTTCATCTTTCTAGTTGTTATTGCTGGTAGTTTTGTACGAACTACGGGCAGTGGTATGGGATGTCCTGATTGGCCCAAATGTTTTGATCAGTGGGTGCCACCCACCGACAGTAGTCAAGTGCCTGCCGATTATAAAGAACGATTCAGTCAGAAAAGAGCTGATAAAGTGGAGAAGTTTGGTAAAATAATCTCTGTTTTTGGGATGTCCGATGTGGCGGAGCAGCTGAAGAACGACCCAAATTTATTGAAAGAGGAAGATTTTAATGTTCGCAAAACCTGGACAGAGTATGTCAATAGGTTATTCGGTTTTTTAGCAGGTAATTCTTTATTACTCATTTTCTTTTGGATTGCCTTTTATTATCGAAAGCATAAACACTTGTTTTTTGTGTCGGTAATAAATCTTATTCTCATTGCTTTTCAAGCTTGGTTTGGATCTATTGTTGTGGCATCTAACTTAGTTCCTTGGACAATTACTTTGCATTTGTTTTTTGCACTTGTAATTATTGGTCTTCAACTCTATGTAATTCGCTTAGTGAGTCCGTCACAATCTCAAAACATAACATTGTCAAAGGAAGTAAGCTATCTGGTTTGGGCATGCTTCCTTATTACTGCTTTTCAAATGTTTTTAGGCACTCAAGTCAGAGAAGCTATTGACGAGCTAACTCGTGCTGGTATTGGTCGTGAGCTATGGACAGACTACCTCGGTTTATCGTTTTTTATTCACCGAAGTTTTTCTTGGTTGGTCTTGGCTTTATTGACTTATATGGCTTACAAAAACGAAGTGGGCTCTAAGCACAAAATCATACGTTGGTTGTATGCCATATTAGTGATTGAATTATTAAGCGGTGTTTTATTAGCCCATTTTGATATGATTGGTTTAGTTCAAAATGCTCACTTACTATTCGCCACAATATTATTCGGAATACTGTTCATGATGATTTTTAGGATTAGACTAGCTGATAAGTGATTTGTACTCTAAAAAACAAAAAAGCCCTTAGCAAAATGCTGAGGGCTTTTTTTTAACGTTTTTTACATCTTTTACATCATTCCGGGCATACCGCCACCGCCCATTGGAGGCATTGGAGGAGTATCTTCTGGAATATCAGCAAGTACACATTCGGTAGTGAGTAACATGCCAGCTACAGAAGCCGCATTTTCTAATGCTACACGTGTTACTTTGGTGGGGTCAATAATACCCGCTTCGAACATATTTTCGTATTCTTCTTTCTTAGCGTTGTATCCAAAGTCTGCTTTACCTTCTTTCACTTTTGAAACGACAACAGAACCTTCGTTACCTGCGTTGGCCACAATCTGACGTAAAGGCTCTTCAATAGCTCGTGTAACGATTTGAATACCTGTAGTTTCGTCAGCATTATCTCCTTTGAGCTTTGCAAGAGGATCAGCGGCTCTTACTAAAGCTACACCACCACCAGGAATTATACCTTCTTCTACTGCTGCTCGTGTAGCATGTAAAGCATCGTCAACTCTGTCTTTCTTTTCTTTCATCTCGACTTCAGAAGCGGCACCAACATAAAGAACGGCCACACCACCAGCTAACTTAGCTAGTCTTTCTTGAAGTTTTTCTCTGTCGTAGTCCGAAGTAGTGCTTTCAATTTGAGCTTTTATCTGATTGACTCTTGCCGTAATGTTATCTTTATTACCTGCACCATTTACAATAGTTGTATTGTCTTTGTCAATAGTAATCTTCTCAGCAGTACCTAACATCTCGATGGTAGCATTTTCTAATTTGAATCCTCTTTCCTCAGAAATCACAGTTCCTCCTGTAAGAATAGCTATATCTTCAAGCATTGCTTTTCTTCTGTCTCCAAAGCCTGGTGCTTTAACGGCAGCAATTTTTAACGAACCTCTCATTTTATTAACTACTAATGTAGCGAGTGCTTCACCATCTACATCTTCTGCAATAATTAATAAAGGTTTACCTGACTGTGCAGCTGGTTCTAAGATAGGCAACAAGTCTTTCATATTGGATATTTTCTTGTCGTATAAAAGAATGTATGGAGTATCCAAATCAGCTAACATTTTTTCAGCATTTGTCACGAAGTAAGGTGATAAGTAACCTCTATCGAATTGCATACCTTCAACCACTTCAACATAAGTGTCAGTACCCTTAGCTTCTTCAACAGTGATAACGCCTTCTTTCTTTACTTTGTCCATAGCTTCAGCAATAAGAGAGCCAATAGCATTATCGTTATTTGCAGAAATGGCACCTACTTGCTGAATTTTTTCTATACTGTCACCGACTTCCTGCGATTGTGACTTTAAATTTTCAACTACAACAGAAACAGCTTTGTCGATTCCTCTTTTTAAATCCATGGGGTTGGCTCCAGCGGCAACGTTCTTCAGTCCATTAGAAACGATAGCTTGAGCTAACACGGTTGCGGTTGTTGTACCATCACCAGCAATGTCAGCTGTTTTTGAAGCAACTTCCTTTACCATCTGAGCGCCCATGTTTTCTATGGTGTCTTCTAGCTCTATATCTTTGGCTACAGATACACCATCTTTAGTAATTGAAGGGCCTCCAAACTTCTTATCGATAACGACATTTCGGCCTTGAGGACCTAGCGTTACTTTTACAGCATTTGCAAGAGCATCAACACCTCTTTTTAGGGCGTCTCTTGCTTCAATATCAAATTTAATTTCTTTTGCCATTGTTTTGTTTTTTTAAATGATTGCTAAGATGTCTGACTCACGCATAATCATGTAGTCTTTACCTTCTAATTTCAACTCAGTTCCAGAATATTTGCCGTATAGAACAGTGTCACCAACTTTAACAGTTAAAGGCTCATCCTTTTTACCATTGCCTACGGCAACTACTGTGCCTTTTTGTGGTTTTTCTTGGGCAGTATCTGGAATTATAATTCCAGATGCAGTAGTAGTTTCAGCTTGTGCTGGTTCAACTAGTACTCTGTCTGCAAGTGGTTTTACATTCATAATTGTTATAGTTTAAATTAATACTTGTTATAGTACAAATCAAAAAGTGTGCCACAAGGACACACTTTTTGAGAAATGACTTTTTTTCAGATTTTCTGAAAATTTGACAAAAAACTATTCAGCTGGTGCCTCTTGTATTGGTAATGAAGGAAGGCTTTGAGCAGGGATAGCTGTTTCATCAATTTGCTCTTGCATAATTGATTGGTTTTGCATTCCCGAATCATTAGATGATGAGATGGCAAAATTAGACGCTAAAGAAAAAACAAGGAGTGATATTGCTAAATACCATGTCGCTTTTTCTAAAAAGTCTGCAGTTTTTTTAACTCCCATAACTTGATTTCCACCGCCAAAAGTTGCTGATAATCCGCCTCCTTTAGGGTTTTGAACCAATACTACTAACACTAGCAAAACGCAGGTTATTACTATTAAAACAGAGAAAATCGTGTACATAAGTTTATTTATTTTTAGTGATCAACTGATCGATTAATCCAATTTGGCTTGCAAATAAAGAACTTTTTTGGGGATATTTCAAGGAAAGCTGCTTATATGCTGCTTTTGCTTTTTCATAGTGCCCTTGCTCTAGATATACTTTTGCAAGTGTTTCAGTAACAATATCGAAATGAAATTCAACACTTTCTTTTGCTTTATTACTAGCAGAGTAAAATTCTTTCTTTGGTGTCCTTTCTCTATTAGCAATAAAATCTTCGATGAGACTAACTTTTTTTTGTAGATTGTTTTTTGTTTCTGAAGAGCGTTGAATAGGTTTAGCTTGACTGAGCTTAAGCCATTCATTGAAAGAGTGCTTTTCTTCTTTTTCAAACACTAGAGGTTGTCCAATTTCAAGCTCTTTTTCTAACAAACTTTTTTCGTCGTTTGTATCAAGCTCTATTTTCTTTATTGTTTTTGGTGTTTCAACCTTTTTGTTTTTTTCTTCTGTAAGAAGATAAAAAAGCCTTTGCCTATCACCAGCATAAGCTGCTGTTTCTTTTAGGACTTGGTTGTAGTGTATACTGTTTGTGTTTTGAAGACCTTTTAGGTATAAAACTCTAGATGTTGAGCAAAATGGATAAAGATTTATCAACTCCTTTAAGCTATCAGTTTCCTTAACGTCAAGTTCATTAGGGTTGCTTAGCCAATTCGAATATGTGTCTTTATTGTTTACCAATTGGTGAATGCTTCGTTAAAAATATCTTCTATCAATTGAGTTATGATTTCATCATTGAGCGATTCTTCAATATTAGTAAAATCTATAGAGCTGTCATAATCTGCATACCTGCTAAACGTTTTTTTGTAGTTACTTTCTTCGTCTAAATTGTTAATGAAGTTTACCTTGACAGAAATGCTAAGTCTATTTTGTGAGGCGGTTTCATTGGCTTGTATTGCAATTGGATTAATCGAATAATTTGAAATATGACCATCAAACTTTATATCGCCATTATCAGAAACAGGGATTAAATTTGTCTCGGATGAAAACTTATCTTTTAGCGCTTCAGTCATTTTATTTGACAAAACGGGTGGCGATAGTGTAGCTCTGTTTTCAAAAGTTTTGATACTGACTGATTTTACATCATCAGAAATGGAAGCTCCGCTTAAGGAATAGATCCCACACGAATTGAAACTGATAGATAAAACTAACAGACATATATTTATAACTCTTGTCACAATAAGTACTCTTTAATTTTTCTGTAAAGTGTGCGTTCCGAAATGCCTAATTCTTCGGCGGCATCTTTTCTTCTTCCTTGATGTCTTTTTAAAGCTTTTTCAATAAGGATTTTTTCTTGCTCATGCAGGGTTAAAAAGACATCTTCTTCAATTTCTTTTTCAGCAATTGATATTGTTGGTTTTTCAATCAGATGATTTATGACCTTTTCTTCTTCTATATCGTGTTTTTTTTCTCCCATTAGTTCCTTAGTGACTCTTTTTAAATCGTTAAGGTCGTTCTTCATGTCGAAAAGAACCTTGTAGAGTATTTCTCTTTCAGAAAAGTCGTTATCAGTTTTTTCATTTTTGAACAATACGGGTGTAGTATTTTGTTTTGGGATATAGTTTATTAAAATTTCTTTACTTATGCTTCTGTCTTGCTCAACAGCTGAAATTTGTTCAGCGACATTTTTAAGTTGTCTAATGTTTCCCGGCCAAGAGTAAGTTTGTAATAAATCTACGGCATCTTCTTCAAGTCGTATCGGAGGAATGTGATACCTATCAGCAAAATCTGCTGCAAACTTTCTAAATAGTAAATGAATATCTTCAATTCGCTCTCTAAGGGAAGGCATTTTGACATTTATGGTGTTTAGTCTGTAAAACAAATCTTCTCTAAACTTTCCCTTTTGAATTGCTTCTTCAATGTTTACGTTAGTGGCTGCAATAACTCTGATGTCTACTTTTTTTATCTGGCTAGAGCCAACTTTCATAAACTCTCCGCTTTCTAAAACTCGCAATAGTCGAACCTGGGTACTTAAAGGGAGTTCGCCAACTTCATCCAAAAAAATAGTGCCGCCATCGGCGACTTCAAAATAGCCTTGTCTGTTGTCACTCGCTCCTGTAAAAGCTCCTTTTTCGTGACCAAATAACTCACTGTCTATTGTGCCCTCAGGAATAGCACCACAGTTTACAGCGATGTATTTGTTGTGTTTTCTTTGACTATTGTAGTGAATGATCTTGGGCATAGCTTCTTTTCCTACGCCACTTTCCCCAGTGATTAACACGGATATGTCAGTAGGTGCAATTTGCAATGCTGTACTGATGGCTCGATCTAATTTATTTGAATTACCAATTATACCAAACCTCTGTTTAATGTCTTGGTGTTTTATCATACTAATTTTGTTGCTTTACCTTTCAACGTAGCTGAGGTGCATTCTTCAATATTCACCAAAACGTAATCGCCAGGTTTATAATTTTCCTTTGGGAATACTACAACGGTATTCTGAGAATTTCGACCATAAAGCTCTTCTTTTGATTTTTTTGACACTCCTTCAACCAGTACTTTATGAGTTTTTCCTACTTGCTCTTTAGTTCTGATGAGAGAATGTTTCATTTGAAGCTCTATAATTTCTTGCAATCTTCTTTTTTTAGTTTCGGCTGAAACATCGTCATTTAATTTTCTTTGTGCCTGAGTGTTTGGTCTTTCAGAGTAGCTAAACATATATCCAAAATCATATTTGACAGCTTCCATTAAAGTTAAGGTGTCTTTATGGTCTTCCTCAGTTTCAGTACAGAACCCTGAAATTATATCCATAGAGATTCCACAATCGGGAATAATTTTTCTTATTGCTTTAATTCTGTTTAAATACCATTCTCTGGTATAGCCCCTGTTCATCAGTTCTAATATCCTACTATTTCCTGATTGAACTGGTAGGTGAATGTAATTACAGATGTTTTCGTATTTGGCAATAGTATGAAGTACATCGTCTTGCATATCTTTGGGGTGAGAGGTTGAAAAACGCACTCTCAAATTTGGGCTAACTTCTGCTACCATAGCTAGTAGCTGAGCGAAATTAGTACTCTTGCTTTGTTCTTCTTTACTTAGCTTATTGAAGTCTTTTTTTAATCCGCCACCAGACCACAAGTAGGAGTCTACATTTTGCCCTAGCAGAGTAACTTCTTTGTAGCCATCAGCGACTAATTGTTGACACTCTTGAACGATGCTTTCTGGGTTTCTGCTTCTTTCTCTTCCTCGAGTAAATGGAACAACGCAGAATGTACACATGTTGTCACAACCTCTAGTGATAGATACAAAAGCTGTTATTCCATTTCCGCCTAATCTAACAGGGCTGATTTCGGCGTAGGTTTCTTCTTTGGAAAGGATAACGTTAACTGCTTTTCTTCCGTCGTTAACTTCATCAATAAGATTGGGTAAATCTCTGTAAGCATCAGGGCCCACTACAATGTCGACGAGTTTTTCTTCTTCAAGAAATTTATCTTTAAGGCGTTCAGCCATACAACCCAAAACTCCAACTAACATTTTAGGGTTTTGCTTTTTCTTTATAGCATTATAAACTTTGAGTCTGTTTCTAACCGTTTGCTCTGCTTTTTCCCTAATCGAACAGGTGTTTACAAAGACAACGTCGGCATCTTCTAGGTTTGGAGTAGTTGAGAAACCCTCCTTAGTAAGGATAGAAGCCACAATTTCACTGTCCGAAAAATTCATTTGACAGCCATAGCTTTCAATGTACATTTTCTTCTTGCTTGCCTCTGATTTTTCAAGTTGTAGGGCTTCTCCTTGTCTTGCAATATCCACTATTTTCTCAGTGTCTTTCATATCGTTTACTCAAAATAAAGTTCACAAAATTAACAAAAACTGCCAAATTGACAGAAAAAATCTTTTTTTGAAAATAATTATATTATTTATAATATAAATGGGAGTTAGGCTTGTCAGTCGTTTGGTAATTTAAAAAAAGGTATTCTATATTTGCACTCATTTTTAAACGAAAACAACTTATTTCTTATGGCAAAAAATTTAGTTATTGTGGAGTCACCAGCAAAGGCAAAAACCATCGAAGGTTTCCTAGGCAAAGATTTTATTGTAAAGTCAAGTATTGGGCATATCAGAGATTTACCTAAAAAAGGTGGTATGGCTATTGATATCGAAAATGGTTTTACTCCTACCTATGAAATCTCTCCTGATAAGAAAAAAGTTGTTGATGAGTTAAGTAAATTATCAAAAAAATCGGATACTGTTTGGCTTGCGACGGATGAGGACCGTGAAGGAGAAGCAATCGCTTGGCATTTACAAGAGGCTTTAAAATTAGAATCTGACAAAACAAAGCGAATCGTTTTTAATGAGATTACCAAATCAGCAATAACTAAAGCTGTTGATAATCCTAGAGAATTAGATATTAACCTCGTTAATGCTCAACAAGCGAGAAGAGTGCTTGATCGTTTGGTTGGTTTTGAGTTGTCGCCAGTGCTTTGGAAAAAAGTGAAATATGGCCTTTCTGCTGGTCGTGTTCAATCTGTTGCTGTTCGATTGATTGTAGATAGAGAAAAAGAAATAATAAACTTCGTTAGTAAATCTAGCTACAAGGTCTCCGCTTATTTCTTGAATAAAGATCAAAAAATATTTAAAGCAGATCTGCCTAAACGTTTTGACACGAAACAAGAGGCTGTTGCGTTTTTAGAGTCTTGCTCAACTTCAGATTTCACAATTACATCGCTGACTAAAAAACCCGCTAAAAAATCCCCTACAGCTCCGTTTACAACATCTACCTTGCAACAAGAAGCCTCAAGGAAATTGGGCTTTACCGTAGGGCAAACAATGAGTGTTGCTCAGAAGCTATACGAATCGGGTAAAATCACCTATATGCGTACAGATAGCATGAATTTATCAGACGATGCTATTAAAGCAGCTGGCGGTTATATTAAATCGACTTATGGAGATGAATTCTTCAATAGTAGAAAATTTGCTACAAAATCCAAAGTTGCGCAAGAGGCTCACGAAGCTATTCGTCCTACCAATCTAGCTAATGCTAAAGTAGATGGAGAGCGTAATCACCAAAGATTATATGAGCTCATTTGGAAACGAACTATTGCTTCTCAAATGGCAGATGCTCAATTGGAAAGAACAACTGCTGAAATCACAGTTTCTAATGCTTCTCATAATTTTGTTGCTAAAGGGGAGATGATAAAGTTTGAAGGTTTTTTGAAAGTTTACATGGAAGGTAATGATGATGAAGATTCTGAAGAGCAAGATGGAATGTTGCCACAGCTTGTTGAAGGAGATAGCGTATCTTCAAAAGAAATTAATGCTATTGAACGTTTCAGTAAGCCTAAACCTCGCTTTACCGAGGCTAGTTTGGTAAAACGATTAGAGGAACTTGGTATTGGACGTCCGTCTACTTATGCATCTACAATTACTACTATTCAAAATAGAGGATATGTAGAAAAGGGACAGAGTGAGGGTGTTTTAAAGCCTTACATCAGCCTTTCATTAAAAGATAATGAGGTAAAAGAAGAGCAAAAATCTGAAAAATCAGGCTCTGATAAGTCTAAAATGAAACCGACAGATATTGGTATCGTTGTTACGGAGTTTCTTGAAACAAATTTTGCTGCTGTTATGGATTACAGCTTTACTGCTGAGGTGGAAAAAGAGTTTGATTTTATTGCCAAAGGAGATAAGGTTTGGAATGAGATGATTAGCCAGTTTTACGATGGTTTTCTTAAAACAGTAAATGAAGTTTCAGACAACTCAGAGGCCGCTAAAGGACAGCGTCTTTTGGGTACCGACCCAAAAACGAATGAAAATGTATATGTTAAAATAGGTCGATTTGGACCTATGGCACAAATTGGAGAAGCTAGTGATGAAAAGAAGCCTAGATTTGCTTCTCTTTTAGCTTCACAAAGCATTACTACTATTACATTAGAAGAAACGTTAGAATTGTTTAAATTGCCGAGAGTTGTTGGTGAATTTGAAGGTGACGAGGTAGTTGCAGCTATTGGACGCTTTGGACCATATTTGCGTTTCAAAGGTAAGTTTGTGTCTATCAAAAAAGCAGACGGTGATGAGCCATTAACTATTGAAATAGATAGAGCTGTAGAATTGATTTTAGCACATAGAAAGGCTGAGGCAGAAAAAATAATTAACCGATTTGAGGGTGATCCTTTAGTTCAAGTTCTTAATGGTAGATATGGTCCTTTTATTCAGATAGGAGAGGGGGCACGTAAAAATAAAACAAATGTCAAGATTCCTAAAGATGTTGAGCCAAAGTCTTTAACTAGAGAAATGTGTTTGGATCTGGCAGAAAAAAGTAAGAAGAAGTAAATGGAATTTGAGTTAAGCTTTAAACCTATAGTTCATCATAACGAAGACTACCAGTCTAGTCAGTTAGGACAGAATGTGATGGCTTACACTCAAGGTGATTTTCCAAATCTTTCAGAAGCAGATTTGGTAATGTTCACTGTTCCAGAATTTCGAGGAAGTCCTGTTGCAAATAATGATGAATCACTCGATAATATTCGTAAAGAGTTATATCAACTTTTTGAAGGTCAAGAAAGACTTAGAATAGCCGATTTGGGACAATTGCTTTTGGGCGAAAAAATTAGCGATACCTATCAATTACTTACTGACGTTTTGATTGAGTGCGAACAACGAAATTTGTTTGCTCTTGTTATTGGTGGCGGTCAAGATTTGACCATATCACAATATCGATCTTGTGTTAAATTAGGTAAATTGTCTAATATGGTAGGTTTTGATTCTCGTTTTGATTTTGGAGTAGATGAACATAGTCAACCTTCTGATGCCTTTTTGTCTGATATTTTAAAAACCCAGCCAAATGTTTTGTTTAATTATACTAACATAGGCTATCAAACCTATTTAAATACTCAAGATTCAATCAAATTAATTGAAAAACTTTATTTCGATGCCTATCGATTAGGTGAAATAAAACAAAATATTGAAGAAGTAGAGCCATCACTTAGAAATGCAGATTTTGTAACATTTGATATGAATTGTGTTCGACTTTCTGATAATCCTTCAAATATAGATGGTTCTCCTAATGGTTTTTATGCGGAAGATGCTTGTCAGATAATGCGTTATGCAGGTATAAGTGGTCGTCTAAAAACTTTAGGTATTTATAATTTTTACAATAAAAGTGACGAAAACTTACAATCTGAAAAGTTAGTGGCACAAATGATTTGGTGCTTTTTTGAAGGATTTTTTCATAAAATGAAGCGTTTCAAGCCAAACGACGATGATATGGTTAAATATCATGTTTCTATGAGAGAAGGTGAGTATAATGCTTGTTTTTACAAAAATAAAAAATTAGAAAAATGGTGGATGGAAGTCCCAATAATTAATTCTTCCCCAACCTTGCCTTTAGAAAATTATTTTATTCCTTGTTCTTACAATGACTATCAGATAGCTGTAAAGGGAGATGTGCCCGAAAGATGGTGGAAAGCTTTTCAAAAAATGAATCAACATTAAAGGAATACTTACTCAAGCTATTTTTCTAGTAAAAAAAAATAGTTATTTTAGCCGAATATTAAT
>TARA_Y100000385_G_scaffold128782_1_pt1 | contig 12530 bp, 8 predicted proteins | sample TARA_Y100000385 | Tara Oceans TARA_Y100000385 (sample SAMEA2620980) | marine metagenome | biome: marine biome (ENVO:00000447); feature: surface water layer (ENVO:00002042); material: "saline water (ENVO:00002010), including plankton (ENVO:xxxxxxxx)" | depth 5 m
ATCAAACCATAGATTCATTTTTAACTCCTATTTATAATCTTTACAACATTCTAGTAAATATACATTGTATATCGTGATTACTATATCCTGTACTATTTTGTACACGAACCTTCATAGAACCAGCAGTTGCTGTTCGCTTAGATGCACTTAAACCTCCACCATCATCTCCCAGAGAAATTACATCCATATAAGCAACATTAGAATGATACCAACTAGCAACTGAGTAAGTTCTTAGTGCTTGACCTATTCCTCCTATGATCATTCTTAACTGTAAAATATAAACACCATGTTGTATTGTTATATCGGTATAATCACCATTAGTTAACTGTATTGTTGTTAGTAGTGTACTAATAGCTTTGCCATTAGTTTGCCATCGCCCACTTGCAAAATATAGTTGTGGATTACCATCCCCATCAGACAACACGATGTGGTTGTTACCTGTGCGGATGTCTAGGCCGTGTATGTTGCCGTCGTAGCGTCCAAGAATAACATTTCTTTCTCCAGTAGTCATGGCTTCACCTGAAGCGTGTCCAAGGAACGTGTTTCGTGTACTTGTGGCATTATACCCAGCGTGGTCGCCTAAATAAGTGTTATACGAAGTAGTAGTATTATTATATCCTGCCTGATACCCAACGGCTGTGTTGTCAATGCCAGTGGTGTTTCGGCGTAACGCACTACCGCCTAAAGCCGTATTATCACCCCCTGTAGTATTATCATCCATTGCAAGCATGCCAAAGGCAGAGTTATTACTACCTGTAGTATTTTCTTTTAATGCTGAAGCGCCAAAGGCTGTAATGTCTGCACCAGTAGTATTACTATAAGCCGCTTGATCGCCAACTGCGGTGTTGAAGCTTGCGGTGGTGTTTGAGTATAAAGCTAAAGAGCCCACTGCGGTGTTGTTGCTTGCGGTGGTGTTTTCAGATAAAGCCGCATAGCCCAGTGCGGTATTACTGTTGCCAGTTATATTAGCATCTAAAGTCAAACCGCCGAAAGCAGAATTATCTGCACCTGTGGTATTGGAAACCATTGAGTTTTTGCCTACTGCGGTATTAATTCGGCCAGTAGTGTTGGCTGTCAGAGCACTAAAACCAACCGCCGTGTTGTCAGATACAGTGTTAGTTGTTAATGCACTTTTACCTAACCCAACATTGTTGCTCCCAGTAATATTATTCTCTAAAGAACCACTGCCAAATGCAGTGTTTGATGACCCTGTTGTATTTAGATTTAATGAAAACGCACCGACAGAAGCATTAAAATTACCAGACGTTATTGCCGACATCGAGGCACTACCCACTGCAACATTGTTTGCCCCAGACACATTACTATCCAAAGCAGTATCACCCAAAACCACGTTGTGGTTACCAACAGGATAGTTTCCGTCTAGTTTGATTGTTCCAGAATTATAATTTAAATTACCACTACTATCTAGAAGTTCTGCTATGTCTTTTGAATTACTTGCCATTAGAGTTGATACCTCACTGTGATTTCAGATGCATTAGTTGGAGTAAATGTAAGTGTCATTGTCACACCACTGATTGCATAATCTGTTGTGGGTTTCAAAGCAATACCATTATAAAATACGAATGCACTATTAGTTGTTGCACCACTTGTAGATAGTGTAAATGCAGTAGCAGAACCATTTCCAGTAAATGCATCATATTGGAAATCTGTACTTCTACGAACTACTCCACGAAGTCCAAAATGTTTTGCTTCAATTTCTGCTCCTGTGTCTGGTGCAGAAGTAAATGTAAGTGTTGTACCACTTATTGAATAGTTACTAGTTGACTTCTGTAGGATACCATCAACAAATACTAAAACTGAGTTTGCATTTGGAGGTGTCTCTGACAGAGTAAAAGCAGTAGTCGAATTGTTACCAGTAAACACATCGTTAGTAAAGGAAGTTAAATTCGATGCGAGTTGGTCTGCGCCAACTGAACCAGTAGGCGGTTTCATTTGAAATCCACTGACACCTCTATGAGTTACATAGATTACGGCAGATGATGCAACTGAACCACTGAATTTTATAATTTTAGGTTGGGAACTTGCATTCTCATGTATTGTGTATGATGAATCTGGTTCTTGGATAACATTGTCAAGAACAACCATAACATTTTCTGCATTCGAGCCTGGCACTTCAGCAGACAACTCATACGAATTAGTATAAGAATTACTACCTACTGTAATAGTGCTAAGGTTAGAACCAGCAAAATCTTCTTTTTGAAAAGCGGGTGAAACTTGATTTACAAAAGGAACACCAATATAATTATCAGACATTGTTAACCCCTTATGTTACATCTTGTAGAATTGATGCAACTACATCAACAGTTGCTGCAGTAGAATATACTTGAACCTTATCGTTTCCATTTAACACAATCTTTTGACCTGATACAACCTTCAATGCAGAACCAACTGGCACTGGAGCACTCTTCACAATGTGAAATGAAGCACTTGCACTACTATCAACAATAAGAACAGTTACCTGTACGGCAGATGATCCTGTGTTTGCGATATCAAGTTCGATAAGGATTGAGTTGCAAGGCGAACCATTGTTTGAAGTATATACATCTGTCGGTGAACCACTATTTGTGGATACACTCGTTGCAAATGCATTCTTAAAATTATTAGCCATTTCTGTTTCTTCCTTTGTTTAATCTATTTATAATGATTACCCTAACGCAACGGCGAGAGCAATCCCAAATCCTTCAGTTGCAATTGGGCCACCCACTGTTGGGAAAGTCAATTGCACATCATTTTCATCTTCAATAAAACCTGTTAGATACAAGTTTCTCCACTCTTTTGCATTTGCACCCAAATCATATGTATTCGTATCATTTGGAATAAGGTGTGATGTGAAGTCTGCATTGATAGTAACACTGTCTGTGTTTCCATCACCAAGAGTTATATTTCCATCAGCAGTTATGTTACCAGATGCATGAAGGTTTCCAGTTACTTGAACGCCGTTTGTATCCGTTGCAAGTTTCGTACTTCCATCAAATTGTAAGTTAACTCCAGTAACACCGTTTGCAGTAATATCACTAGTAGAAGTAATAGATAAATCACCTGTACCATCGTGAGAAATTACACTGTTTGTGTTATCATGGTATAGATGTAAATCATCATTTGTACCAAATTTAATTCTTTCACTATTTACGCCTGTAGAGTCATCAAAGTTAATTACGTTAGCATTTAAGACAGTTGATAAACCATCCTCAATCTCTTTAATAGCTTCAATAACATCACTAACAGACGTTCCATTGATGGACGATGGCAAGTTCGCAATATCACCCACATCTACTGCGAGTTCATTGAATTCTATTCTCCACTCTTCAAAGGTGAATGATGCTGGTGCGTTTCTATCTGACATTAGTTCTTATCCATCATTTGCATTAATAGAGATTTTATTTCGTGCATCTCTGACTTTATAGTATTTATCTCTCTTACAGTATCCCTTAATGTATCTTTTTCACTTTTTCTCTGCATTGCAGATTGCATATAAGATTCGTAAGTTGTACGAGAGGTACTAATAATAGCCTTACTATTAGCATCTCTCTCTAGTCCACTGTGTCCTTCTACTTTTAATCTATCCATTATAATGCCAACGCAATAATTCTAAGGTTCTTAATCCTTGGAACTTCTATGGTTGAAGTCGATTTAAATTCAATTTTAACTGCTGCAGTTGAGTAAGAATTTAAACCAGAAATGGTATATTCTCTTTCTCTAAACAACTGTGGGTTCTCATCTGGTACATCAACAATATCTGGTGTTCCTAGAACATAAGGGATTGTATCAAAATCTCTTACATCACCCTCTTCAATAATCTTATAGTACACATCAATTAAACATGGGTCAGGCCTGTTACCTTCAAACAAAATCTTCAGTGCAGTAGCAGGGTTATCTAAACTAAATCTCTTAGTGATATAGTTTGATGCGTTCACTGTTCCTGTAGGAGCAATACCATCTAGATATCTTTCATGTTGTGTAATCACAGCAGCACTTGTAGTTTCATTTGTTGGAGCCGTTGTTAATCCAACTGTTGCACCATCAGAAGAAATACTTGCAATCGTAAAGGATGTATTGTTATTTGAAGTACTTGCGATAGTAATATCTTTACCAATATCTAATGTTAAGAACTCAGCTTTAACTCCAGCAATACTAGTAGACATTGTTTTATTAGTTGCACTAAACACTATAGAACCTGTTGCATTAGAAGCAACTCTATCATCTAGTGTAGTATTATTATAAGAACTTCTAGAATAATTAGATATTCTATTAGAAGTCAAACATAATGATACACGTTCTGAATCTAATACTGGTGTTAAGAATGTTGACGTTGTTGACATATTACAAACAACATTCGCAGATGTACCAGAGATAATATTATTAGTTCTACCACCATTCAAACTTGTGTTTTGATTTTCTTCAGAAAAGACAACTTCTCTTTCTGTAGGATAGTAGTTTGAGTTTTCAGAAATAAATGTTGTTGCATTTTTTGAATACCCAACATCTGTTCCTGTCCAACGATACTGAATATCTGTGCCAGGAATTTTAACTTGCGATACTGATAACTGTACAACATCTGCAGCAATATTTCTAGAAGCCAGAATATTAGAACCACCCACAAAGTCGTGAGTAAGACTTGCAACTGTACCACCTTCGATATCTGAGTTAGCAACAGTAATAGTGTAACTATCAATATCTGCATTATTTACTGTGTGAGTTGCATTAAAGAATTCTGAGTCGATACCAACAGTAGAACTATTAGCACCATAAACTCCATCAACAACACCTGTAATATTAACTTTATCGTTAGTTTTAAATCCATGATTTTTCTGAAGAACACGAATCTCTGTTGAGTTTGTATTTACTTCAAATGGATTAGTTTGTAGTTTTTGTTTAGAAACTTTATCATTAACAAATGTTGGAGTACCAATAACCGCAGCGTTGAAACTTGCACGATACAAAGTAAACTTAACATCACGATACTGGTGTGGTGTCCATACAGAACCATTCTGAGATAAGAACAACGTACCTGTTAATGGGTTTGAAGAAATCAAACGTCCATCAGCAAGGTTTGTAGCACCAACTTCTGAGAAGAATACTCTACAGCCAGGTTCATCAACCTTCACAAGGAATGCATATTCAATGTCATCCTTGAGGTATACAGGAGAGTCAAATTCAAATGTTGTTGCAACAGAACCATCATCAGACACATTAATGTCTTCAACCTGTAGTATTTTTTGTGCGATAATTTTATTGGATGGGTGTCCATCAATAGTATCTGTTAACTGAACATAAACAGGTCGTGTACCAGCTGTCTGGAAGAACAAGTCTAGTTTAGTTACGAATGCACCTTCTTCACCTTTGTTGAGAAATGTTTGTCCAAGTGGATCATGCCCACGGCCACCTCCACCTCTTTGTTGTGGCGGTGGCGGCGGTGGAGGATCGGCAACAAACCTACTTCCAATTGCCCTTGAAGAAGTATTTACACCACTACGAAGTGTTCTATTAACATTTCTATTTTGTTGTCTACGGTCACGAACAAACTCAGCCTTTCTTACATTAAGAATGGTTTGTTCTCTTTCTTCAGCAATACCTGTAGCACTATAAATCTTTTCTGCCTGAGATGTAAATGCACCCTTTTCAGTACTAGCATTTACATTGTCAATAACTTTGAATATACGTTCTCCAGTTCTAAAACGAAGAGATTCGGTATTAGGAATGTAGAAAACTCCAACCATGTTGCCGAGATGATCTGTAACTAAATCACTTGCATCAGTTTTTACTGAAGGATTAGTTGTGGTTGATGTACTACCGTTAATTCCCACAACAGTTACTTGGTTAATTCCACCAGATTTTCTATTAAGAGTTCCAGTAAGAACATCACTTACACTGAAACCATTTATAATATTTACAAGAGAAAGTTGTCTATTATTACCACCATCTTCTGTAACTGTTTGTTTAGATACATGTGCAGAAGCCTGTAATCTCTGACAAGAACCACCACTTGTATACGAACTGATAGTTCCAAGACTAGAACCATCAATCTCTGTGATTGTAAATGTATTACCAGAAACAGAAGTTACGAGATAATTATTTTTTCTAGAATTTCTATAGTTAAGTCTAGTAGAACCACCAATACCACTTAGTCTTACATGATGGCCAGGGCGAATGCCTGATGTACTTGAAACAGTTATAGTTGCAACAGTAGAACTATTTTTAACAATGCCAGAAATAGAACTTGCACTTTGAGTTTGGTTTCTAATAATATCACCAAAGTTGAATGCCTGTACAGAGTCTTCTGATACAGGATCAATACGACCAGAATCTGTTGAACCTGATGAACCAGGCGATTGAATACTAAATGGGTCTAGTGCAATGTTTGAACCCGATACTTCAAATAAATCGGCAGGGCGACAAAGAGTTGTAACTGTTTCATTATCAAAGAAAGCATGAAGTTTTGTTTTAGGTTTCAAGTTTCCAATAACGAATGAAATTGGGCGAGCTCTCATAAATGGTATCATAGAAATATTTGTAATTCTATCACCAAGATTATTTGATTCAACACTTGATTGAATTTGAGTTCTAATACCAGAACGAACTTGACCCACTTGTTGTGAGAACACTTGTCTACTTCTAGTTGTTTGTGTTGTAGTGAATGAAGTACCACCAGCAACTCTTCTAGAAGATGTACTATTTGTTCTACTTAATATATCTGTACCAACTTGGCGTCTACGTCCATACCAGTTGTCTTGCCAGTTATTCCAAACTGTTCCTGTAACACCAGATGCATCTGCAAGTTCACGAATAACATCAAAGTTATTATCGTCATTAACAACTACATCTGGCCTACGAGTTACATCGTTCCAATCATCTGAATATGGAACAAGTTTAACTTCACCAGTAAATGCAGCAACCTTATATGGGTTTGTATCAAAACTGTCGGATGCATATGGATTATTAATATGACTTACATGTGTGTATGGAAGTGTGATAATACCATCTTGGTGCATAACATAATTTGCACTCGTTCTTGTGGTATCATTATCACTAGATTCAATCATACTAACATTATCAGTAAATGCCATTGGACGAGCTTCACGTTCTGTCATATCAACCGCAAGTTTATAGTCTGGGTTTTTAATATCGCCAATAATGTGGCCAGTAAAGTTATCTACAACAAAACCATTCTTTAGTCTATCAAAACCAGCAGAGTCTTTGATAACAAGATCAGCAGTTTCTTTTTCTAGAAGATTGAGTGAAGTATAATATTCTAAGTTTGAAATTCTCTTATCAAGTTTTCCAATATCACGCATCGTATATCTACGATTGTCTATCTTCTTAACCAAAATCTCATTCAGACTTACAACATATGGTTCATAAGTTACTTCAAATAAAACCATACCATTATCTGGTTGTTGAGGAATAACAGGGTCTAAAGCTGGTACACCTTTAATAATATCAAATTCACCAAGTCTGTCCATGAATATCAAATCTTTTCTCGCAAGGAAATAAGAGAAGTCAGCTTCCATTGTTGTACCAATAGCAGGAAGTTCTGCGAGACTAGCAGATGCGTTTGTAAAGTTCACACCTGTATCATCAATACGAGGGCGGAAATCCACACAATCTCGTAGTTCATAAAAGTTACCATCGCCATTAGCAGAAGTGTAAGTTGGAATATTCACATAGGTAACAACACCATCATAGGAGTCTACGGAGAAATAATCTCCGGCAGTATGATTAAAATAATCGAAAGTAATACGCAAAGAACCAGTTGGAGCTGGTTGTCCAGACTTCAATTTAACTCTTGCAAGATCATAGAATGCATCTCTTTGACCATTGTCAAAGTCATATCTATCTGTGATATCAATTGCATTTGAAGCAGAGTATGAACCATAACCACCAACTGACATTGAAACAGATTTGAGGACGTATCCATCAGATTTGCCTAATGTAATTTCTGTGTTTTGTACTGAACTCTGACCTGTTATATCTATTGTAGCATCACTAACAAGTGTCTTAGATTTCTCTGTAGCATCATTTGCACTCTTACGAATTGATGCAATGAAATCTACAGTGTCACCATCTGTACAAGGACTATTAGAAAGTGAATTCAATCCACTAATAGTAATTGTTCTGTCAGAAGAACTTAGAGATAAATTACTTGAACCAATATCCAAAATGTCTCCAGCAGATCTTGCAGACCCACCAGTTGCCGTATTAATAGTTAAAACAAAGTTCTGTAAGTTTGCGGTAGATAAGAATGTCTCTTCTGCACCAGCCACTGTGAACTGGATTGAACCACTACTAACTGTATCAGCAGCAAACTTTCTTCTTACTGTATATGCAGTAGATTTTTCGTTGTCTGGATTTGAAGTGGAGTCACCACGAAGTTTTCTAACTCTAAAGAAGTTAGTTGGGAACACAAGTAACTTTTGATCTGGACGAACTAGGGTAGATGAAAATCTTTTAATCCCACCATTAGTTATTGTTGATGCAGCGTTTCCTGTTAATGTTAATGATGTGTTTGAAGTCGGAGTAGTTGCTACACGACCAATTAATACATCATTTAGATATATTACATCACCAGCAACCAGTTGTTGGCCAAACAAAGAACCACTCGTACCAGTTACAGTTGTACTACTAGAAGACGATGTTGCAGTTCCCGATAGAGATACGAAATTAGGACTTACGTTTGCAGAAAAAGTATTACCAGAATTTTCAAAGTGTTTAACATCTCTTTCAAAATCTATACCATCATTTAAGTCTATATCAAATAATCCAAGTTTGAATTTTGTTTGAGAAAGCGTTCCTGTGAAATCACCATCATGTAATATGAAAGAACGAACTCTTGCAGTACCAACTATAGTACCAGAACCAGCAACTCCCAATACATCATTATACAAATTAATAGGTTCAAACTCATCAATCTCTGGAGAACCAGTAACATTTGTTACGAGAACATAGTTACCAATAGGAGTTTGAATAGGTTTGTCAGTTACACGAGCAAAGTCTCTTGGTTTATCAGACTTAACAAATTGTGAAGTTATTGTCTCAAGTTCATATCCATCAACGTATGCTTTTCCTGGCTCAATTGCAAATACTACTTTATCAACGTCACCACCATTTGCTGCAGCATAGATACCACGATTAGTTCCATCGTTCAAATGTTCACGAGTCTCTAATTGATATGGACGAACTTCATAACTTCCACTCTCATCCATTGTTCTACGAGCAAGAGTATGTTCAAGTTCACTATAGTCTGCATACTTTTTAAACTGTTCAATTACCCCACCGTTCACACGAGCAAGTTCTAAGAAGTTTGTATCATCTGTTGCTTCAAGTGTTTTCTTAGTTAGAGTAAGATTGATTTTAAATCTGTGAGCGCCAGGAGCATTAGTGTTTGATGTGCCTGTTGCATTATCTAATAGAGAACTATCTTCTTCTGGTGTTACAAAACTTTCTGTAATTGTCCAACCCATTCTGTAAGAAGGAGTTGCAGAATATTTGTCTAGAAGAATAACCTGTTCAGTATTTTCTACAAAGAAACCATTTACAAAATATACACCAGCATGTACCAACATAGCAGAGCCAGTTCCAACAGGACTACCAGTTCCTTGAATCTGAGCACCATATTCTATGGTTTGATTGGTTGTGAGTAATGGATTTTTTGTTGTTGTATTATCTGCATTTGTAGAAAGAATAGTTTCACCATCTGCAAAAACTTTTGTCTCTCCATCTGTACCAGAGTTTTCATATTTAATGTAAAGAGTGATAGGGTCATCATCTGTTGATGGGACTGTACCAATTACTTTTGCCTGAACTCCTGTTGTTTGTCCAGTAATAATCTTATCTTTAAAGTTTGTTCTATAGACTTCTACATCTTGTGCATTGTAAATTGATTCAATTTTAAGATAATGATATTCCATGTCAATGTTGATATCGCCAGGGATAACCATTGAACCTTGCTCAAAAATGTGTTCACCAAAGTTATTAATTTGTCTTTGGATAAGAGTTTGTAACTGTGTAAGTTCTCTTGCCTGAACTGAATAGCCAGGACGAAACATGACACGATGAAAGTTCTTAGTCTTGTCAAAATCGTCATAGTATGGGTTTACATTAAAGTTGGTAGCCATTTATTTCACATTCCTGTTATGATTAGAATTCGATTACAATTTTGATATCTTCTGTTTGGTCTGAAGCTCTAGAAATTGGTCTTCTATTTTCTACATAAATTATTTTTCCACTATCTGTTTCTAGTTCTGGTACGGCAAATCCACCGCCGCCAGCACTAAACGCAATAGTACCACCATTACTTAGTGTTTCTGTGGGAGAGTTAGAAACTGGTGTTCCAGATGCACTAGATGTAGCACCTGAGATAGTATTAGTTCCACTGAACGAAACCTTAGTAAGATATGTGGAAGAGGAAGCGTTAGAATCGATTCCATAGTTTTCCCACTGTTCTTGTTGATAATATAAAATTTTATTTGCACTATCATACTCTACTACTCTACCAGTAGCATTGTTTCCAGATTGCGTAATCTTTTCGTCTGGTTCAAATGTTCCACTTGTAGATGCAAACTTAACTGCATGTGTCATTCTTGTTTGTGTTGCAGTTGCAACTGTTGTTGTACCAGCATTTGTTGGGTCTACAACAATACCAACTTCTCTGAAATCGTTTCCAATTGCAAAGTCATCTGTCTCTGTTTGTTCTAGTTTAGTGTTCATCATAACGAAGTGGCCACCTAATTCTGATACAGGATCAAAACCATGTCCAACTTGAGGCGATATGATTGGTACAACTGCACCACCAGAACCAGAACCAATTGATACAGCAGTAGTCAAGGCCGCATTAGAGTATACTTTGTTTAGGTTTACAACACCATAAGTGTAACCTTCTCCAGGCGCTTCTATTTGTGAATTGGTTGTTGCATTAGAACCAAAAGCTTTAATCTCGCCACCAGAGACAACAATCTTAACTTTACCGCCAATACCATTTCCAAGAATAGGTGCATAGTAAATTCCACCAGCTCCACCAGCACCATTTGTGCCGTTAGTATTTGAATAACCAGAACCAGCAGTTGTTCTAAGAACCTTTACTGGAGCGCCATGATAAGGTGCAGTATCACCAGATGCAGTTACAGTGTCAGCAGAAACAGTAGAGTTTACTTTCACTGGAATAAAATCTGATGTTACAAACTTATTAACTTCATTAGTTGTAAGTGTGTACATGTATTGCAGATAATATCCACCCTCAAAGAATGGAGTAGATGATGTTGATGTTGGCCCTGCAACACCAGCTGCAATCGCAGCACCATTATTGTTATCAAGAACTTTATATACTTTATATTCAGCAGTCATAAAGTAAAAAGTTGAGTCGTACAAATTAGTTGCACTAGATGTTGCTGGGTTTGTTGAAGTTACGTCATGTTCATACATATCATAAACAACACCATTGGAATATGTTCTACGAGGAATAACGTATGAAACGTCTGTAGAACCAATTCTTTTGGCAGCGAGCATCGAGTCCCACTTGTAACTTTCTACTGTTACAGTATCCTGTGGTACAGGTGGAGTTGTATCAGCCCCACCACTAGTTGTTGCAGTAAAAGGTGAACTCTTACCAATAAACAAATAGTAATTGGATGCAGAAGCTTCCGAGAATGACTCATGAAACTGGTCTGCATTGTGTTGTCTGAATTTTTCAGTGATTATCGCTGCCATTGTTTTTTTCCTATATTACAAGATTATTTATTCGTCTTCACCAGCAGGGTTGTTTGCAACAATGTGTTCTGCATATGCAGTCTTTACTGCACTAGTATGAAACTGTGTAACCATTGCTTGTACGTCTGCACTCTCAGCAGCAACTTCTGCATCAGCTGCATCTGGTGCTACAACATGTCTATGGTATGAACGAGATAGTTCAACACCATCCTCTTCAATCACCGTAGCTGTTCTCACTTGAATATGCTTGAATTCGCCAACCACTTCAATTTTATCTTGTTCTGTTCTTTTTGTAATAGCCATTTTTTGTCTCCTATTTAATTATCGTGACTTAGCATGTCACCTGTCCAACCCAATCTCTGAGAGGGTTATGATGCTGTTGTGTATATTATTGTCCAATGGAGTGTGGAATACCCTCGCATTGATGGGGCAGAGCTAACATATGCTACACCAGATTCTACACCACTACTAACTGTTTTCAATGCACATATTGTTGAATTAGCAGTAAAAAGAGTGTACACATTATAAGCATAAAGGGGTATAGAATTATGGTATATCATACCGCCGCCTTGATCTCCTGCAATTTGGAAGGGTAAATTATTAAGTTGTATTAGTGAACTATCGGTAGCGGCATCAGTAATTAACGTAGCATAAACTGTAACTTGAGTTCCTATTTTTACATATTTGCCTGATGTTCCATAAGGTGTATATCCATTCCAAGTGGGCGTGAACGTACCTGTTTCTACGTCACTTAACTTATTAGCCGACCCAGTACCGCCGAGGTATATTCCACCTGATAGGTAAGCGTC
>TARA_Y100000385_G_scaffold291562_1_pt1 | contig 12520 bp, 14 predicted proteins | sample TARA_Y100000385 | Tara Oceans TARA_Y100000385 (sample SAMEA2620980) | marine metagenome | biome: marine biome (ENVO:00000447); feature: surface water layer (ENVO:00002042); material: "saline water (ENVO:00002010), including plankton (ENVO:xxxxxxxx)" | depth 5 m
CCAAACCCCCATCCAAACCAGATGTTACCACAGAACAACCAAGCCCAGTACCCTCAACGCCTGACAGCAATTCCACTACCAGCCCAGAACACTCACCTAGCGTCAGTCAATGCCACAAGTGTTCGGGGGCGATCCCTAAGGGGGTTCAGCTTAGGACAAAAGTCAAAAGCGGAGGTGCATACGACACGTGGGACTTCTGCTCATTTAAGTGTTTTGAGGACCAGAAGTTCCCGAAAGCAAGTGGGGGTAAGGCAGGTGGTAGGAAAGGTACGAAGGACCGGGATGACTAAAAAACTGAAATCGGAATCAACTCAGCCCTCATGCTCAAGGTCGCCATCGAGGAGAATCAGAAATCTCCCGGGGTTTCAGGGAACCCATCGAGAGATATGGTGCAACCGATCTCTCGTGCACAGAGATGCGCTTAACGACCAGACTATGTCAACAAACGAAATATTTCCCGTCTCATTTTATTCTCTCGACTAAGAATAAAATGCTCATTTCAGGCTCAATTCTATATTCTGCGGTAGAGAAATACCAGAAGGCGCGCCGAACGAAGGAAAGGTACTCTTCTAAGGATACCGTTGCTACCCCTATGGACGGAGCTGCGGCTGCATTCAACACTTTTACCCTTATAGTTGCGATTGTATTTGTAATGTTAGAGATTCTTCTCCTTTTCTACGCCATAGGGATCGCTATCACTTGTTCAGCGCCAGGTGCCGAGCGAATCGTCCACTTGGTGTTAGCAACCACCTTCACACTTCCATACATGCTTCTCAATGCCATCCTGAGTGACTGTGCCAAACAGCGACTCCGCACTGGCCTCTTTGTCTCCGATGGGCTTTCCACGACGACCAGCTTATCGAAAAGTTCGGTTTAAGAGATCCCCATCCCAATTAAAATGGATTTCGAAGAACTCTCTAATAAGTCGTACACTGAACTCAAGGCACTCGCATCTGCGATGGATCTACCGCTTCGTCGGAGCAAAGAGGACCTGTTGCGAGTTGTCACGAAAGCGTTCAAGGAGTACGAGGCTTACAAAAAAGAGAAACTTGACAAGTATGTATGCGGTAAACAGCTCGGGGATAAAGGGAAAGAAGGCACTACGTATGCTGTCACCGACTCACAGGGTAAGAAGTACGCGATGAAAACATTTAGGAAGCAGAAGTCGTCGACCACTCTTCAGAAAGAGGCTAACCTGCAAAAGCTTGCGGCTGATGTGGGTGCAGCACCCAACGTAATAGACATTGATACTGTATCCAAGTATATTGTAATGGAAAGGATGGATTCGCATCTCTTGGATCGGATAACATCCCAAGGCTTCGTGACAAAGGAGCAGCAGAAACAGATCATTGGTATCTATCTCAAGCTTGATAAGGCTAAGGTCTTACATGGTGATGCCAACCTCTTGAATTACATGTATCGGAAGGATAAGCTGTACATCATTGATTTCGGGATGGCCAAAGAGATAACTGTCGCCCTAGCACGGAAGTTTGGGACCAGTACCCCAAACATCCAGATAATGACTCTTGGACTTGCACTAAAACTACGAGACATGGGATTCCCAAAATCCTCATATGACTATGTGATCAAGTATCTGTCTGAAGAACAGCGGTCTCAATTCGGGTTCGACTCACACCCGTCTAAGAAGAAGGGGGTAGCATAGAAATGACACAAAAGGCGCCGTGGTGGAGCCGTAGATGGGGACGGGATAATGTATGTGGTATCAACTTGGTTAGGATACGACCCGGGAGCAACAAAAATGGCACCAAATACACGACTACTTTAGAATGCGGTCATTCTTTCTCGACCTTTTCCTTATTTGAGTGGATTAAAAGTACACCTGATACAGAGAATCGTGTATGCCCCATCTGTAGGCGTCAGTTCGATGTGGCTAACCTTACAAGATCTTAAATTATTACGGATTGTAATCGTAATAATTCTTCATCATCCGGAAGCGTATGGCGACCTTTCCTTGTATGCGGACATAGCATTTGCATGACCACTCCTTAACGTCGAAAGCGGGCGGTGCTTCATAGTTGGAGTTTCGCTCGGTGCAAGCGTTTCGTCCTTGGCGTGTGGTCCTTCATATAGTTCAACTTCTCCATACTTACCCAGTCCGCAACCCGAGGTGCAACTCTTCCATTGTCGTGTGCTACTCATTTAGTTAATAGACAAGAATTTTCTTAAAGATGAAAATTGGAGTGTTTCTTGGTACTGTAGCTGTAATGAGGGCTAATTTTTTCATTTAAATACTATAATGATAAAGTAATAGTATGAAATGAATACTACAATAAGTAGTAAATATAGGATGGTCTGGGATACGCTGCACGAATTACACGACTACTCTGGTGTCTTAGTAAGTCTTGTAGTAGATCATTATCTCCGTATTCCTGCCCTTTCTTACGTAGACGAAGGCGGTCTACCGACTATTCGTATTAACCTCGCCTTAGTCCCTCTTTGCGAAAGCGTAATAGCTCACGTAATGGCACACGAGTATGGGCATCATGTCATGAAGCATGTTCACACGGAACTTTACAAGTTAACTCCCGAGGAGCTAGACTCTCGGGAGGACGAGGCCGATACGTACGCTGCTAAGTTCGTCCACGACCGGAAGTACGTTCTGGCTCCAATTGAGCTATTTATTTCTCAGCTGGCTCCCGTTAAAAAGATCGCGGAGAGGCGACTTAACCTTCTTGCAGAGTTCTCTAAATAGGAGACTTCTTGGAATATATGTCGTATATGGTCGTCCCCCTACATAGGGGATGCAGGCCATTTACCAGGTCTATTTGGCTCTGCGTGAGACTCAAAATATCACTCGTTCCTTTGAGTGGATCGAGAACAACCACTGATGTCTTCGGATTGTACGTATAGTGATCCGACAGATTGACTTCGATTGCTGCGTACATCTGTTCAACGCTCTGGAGGGGTAGCTTGTCGTAAACCCGCTTCTTTTCACTCATTCTCGTCGACACGACATCATAGAGCACCCCCTCGACACTCCTGGAGAAGACTAGAAGCGAACAGATCATCTTCTCGAAATGAACATCCCCCAACCTACAGAACTTGGCGACCTCATTGACCCGGGCAGATACTCGTTGTCTGAAAACCCGTACTGCGTCTATGCGCGTGTCTTCAGCCATATAAGCAGCACGTACGTACCGCACTGCATCGACAACGCCTTGTAGGATATACAAATTATAAAACGGTGAAGATATCTGTTTCTCTATCTTGACAAACTCTTTGACGAATACTTCGTAAGGCTTATGGATATTACTGTAGCTTTGTTCCTCAAGGGGCAGTATGATCAGTGACTGTATGACATCGATACAGTAGTGTTCGTACTCATCGAAGATCACAGAACCGGGGTTGCACTCCGAGACCATCTCTGTGACGCAATCGGCTGCAGACCGTGACTCTTCATCGTCCCATCCAGCATCCCAGTCGATCTTTAAAGGAGAGAACATATTACGCACTATTCGCCGAAACTTACGCGCATTCTTACTCTTGCGTTTCTCCTTAATTTCTCCAGATACCGTGACGAGAAAGAGCTTTGGATCAGCGACCCAGTCGAATCGATCGCTCATGAACCCAACATCAGTATGGGCGAGGCTTGTCCACAGTGGGCCATCATCCATATTCTGGATGTATGAGAACCCAAAGTCGATGATGACCGGATAATGCCCATGGGTCGGGACTACAAACTGGTTTTCTTCATCGAGCACATACAGGAATACGGTGTCCGGGTCACACTTACGCATCATGATGTTGAACGAGTGTAGGTCATAGTGCGTGAACCGTTTCTGTTTCTGGGCCATACTGATTGCCATCAAGATCTGTTTGACAGACGAGAATAGGACATCCTCGTGGATCCGATTCAGCGCTCTGATGTAGTTGTAAAACTTACAACTCTTCTCAATAAACTCACAAAGGAGAACATCCTTGACAATCGGGTATTTTGTTTTGATATCGAACGGATTCCCTTCTTTCCTACACTTGGGATCTACTTCACATGGAATAATCCCGAAAGACTTACAGAAATGAGGGCAGTACGCCGACATCTCGTTCAATCCACTCATCACTACGCTCTCATGTTGTGCTAAATAGTTGATGTATTGCGACACCTTGAAGACGTACTGTATCTCTTTCTTGTCTTTCAGTGACAAGAGTCCGACCAGGCCTTGCTTTCCTGGTTTGTCGAACACTGTGTCGAACATCAGCCAGTCTTGCCACGGCACAGCTTTGTGTTTGTTATAATACTCTAGCCTTTTTGTGTATCCCGTCGGATTGCTCAAAGGGGGTGTATGAGACATTTATTACTCACACAGATTCACTTTAAGTACTATTAATATTCAATTCTGAACGAGCGTCGTGGATCGTTCCTTTCGGAAGGAGTTGCATTACAGATTTAAAATATCTTCGGTCCATACTAAAATGCCCACACAGAAAAGGAAATCGCCACAGAAAGTGACTAGGTCCGCCCGTCTCCGGAAATATGAGGCTGCCTACAATTCCACCAAGGTCGCTGTGAAACCACGGGCTAGCCCACCGAGGCGGAGCCCTCCTCGAAAACCCCGGCCTAAGAAAACACAGGCAAGTCCACAAACCAAGAAAAAAAGATCTCCCCCGGTCAGGGCTTCTCCCAAGAAGTCCCCTAGGAAGGCTCCAGTCAAGAAAGCCCCGGTCAAAAAGTCCCCAGCTAAGAAACCAAGCAAGACGAGAAAGAGACCGCTAAATGCATATCAGAGGTTTGTCAGGGAGGAAAGCTCAAAAGAGAAGTACAATGGGCTTCTGGCCACGGAAAGGATGCGTCAAATCAGCAAAGCATGGCAGACAAGGAGCTAAGTTGTGATAAGAGTCTTCACATAGGAATACCATTATTTAAAGTTATCATTCTCCACTTAGTAAAATGACAACTCAAATCGATACTCTCGACGGTAACTCCGAATGTTTATCGGATTCTGAAGATGAACAAGAAACCTTAGTCAACACTATCCTCGATGCTTCCAAACCGGTAGAAGATAGGATTGTTGTTCTAGAACAGTACCACGACCGGGAGGACATGGGCGATAACACGATCGAAATACTGAGTACATTGGCTGGCATGTATCAAATGAGTGGCTCAACGGTCATTGAACATCTAATGTATCGCATATGTAGCCACAGCAATTTATCGGCGTTCCTAAAACTGGAGGCTGCCAAGAGCATCCTCGGGTACAGTGACATTGCCAGTACTGGAGATGACCAATCGGATCGGGACGTTGCACGGAGAGCCCTTGGTTTCAGAGCCGTAGATTACGTTTGCTACGACCCAGCGGGACTGGCAACGCCGTGTCGAATCGAGGCCATCATGCTGCTCATGTCTTGTGACGTTTTCCGTACGAACACGGTTACTTATCTACAGGAGTTCGTACAGGACGATGCATTAGAGTGTGAGTTCAGGTATCGCACCATATTATCGATCGAGAACAAAATACTCGATGGTATCAGAGCAGATCTCATCGATAGGTTCAAGGATAAGGAGCTTGTAAAAGCGTTATACGAGACTCTTAAGAGCACTATTAAGTGTCTAATGCCATCCATTAAGCGAGACGTAGCGAATCTGAGGGCATGGAGAACTATTGTCTACCGTTTACCATACTCGGATCTCTCGTCCTTCTACTGTGAAAAGTTTCCAGACAGCTTCGCTGAGATGAGTCATTTTATTTACGAAGCCCAACGGGCCTTCTTCTCTCATGCGAATAATCAGACCTTTTACCGCACGCTCGCCGGACAATACCTTCTTCAAGAGTGTCAGATGAACGTGCAAGAAATACGTACCTCAATCGAAGAGCAGTTAATGGAATTTGCTACCGACGAAGACCTCGATCATAACCGTCGCGCCGACGCCGCAGACGTCCTCCTCCATCTCGGTTCCGTACCGATGCAGTCTCGAGCCCGTAACATCATAACTGCACTCGGATTGACCGAGACTAGGGCAATGACCATATTCGAGAATGCACAGAACGTGCACACTGAAAAAGTCGAAGAGTCTGTCGCCGACATCCTTGGGTTCCTGGTCAATGTCCCGGTGCAAAAGGTGCATGGCTCACCAATCGACTTTGAATATGTCAACGGCCGTATTCTATCCATGCTCGATGAAGAGAAGAAACTATATGAGAGAGAAACGAGCGATAAACAATACAAAGACCGCCATGATAGAATACGACTCGCGTTGAACAGGATCGGCATGGATCGTGTCTTATACTCTAAATTCAATAGTTCACTGTCAAACATCTTGATCAAGGTATGGACGTATATCACAAGTAACACCGAACATAAAGAAGAGATGTCCAAGCGACTTCTCGAGGAACTTGATGAGATGAGCGGGACATGTTCCACAGGCTTCGCTACGCGTCTTGTCAACACTATATCTGGGTTCGGAGAGTTCAACATTATGATTTCGTGGGAAGAACAGATCACAGCGAATTTTGCAGGTAGACTGAACGCTGCCGCGCGCGGCATCACGGATGTCAATAGCGTCTTCAGGACCGAAAAACTGGATGACATGGTGGGCCTGTGGCTATATAGACCGGCAAATGCACACGAGCGGCGCGAGATAGAGCAGTCCATCGGTGGACAGGGTACGCTTTCACCAGAGGCATCCCAAACTAGTACAGACCACCAGCGTACAGCATTGACGCTTAAGAGCGTTATCGATGCGTACCTGGAGACTGATAGGGAGACCAAGGTCGAGAGGTGCATCGAAGAGTTCGGCGAGGCCGTACTATCGGAAATGACGCTCCTAAGCTCCCGTCACGCGGAGCGACAACATTTCTCACTATTCTTTCGCACCAATGTGTCCCGCATTCGCGAAGAGCTATACGCGGAGTTTAAAGATCTGATCGATGACACATCGTTTGACCTGTATTTCAGGAAGAGCATCATGAATTACGAAAATTGAGTATGATCTAAACATCAGCACTGATTTGCGATAAGGTTTAGTGTAGACACTAGCTGATCTCGTTATCGCGCGACACGTGGTGATAGACCGGTTACCGATCGAGACTCTTAATTACATTGTGGAGTGTTAGCGATTTCTCGCCACAGCTTTGTCCACAGCAGATGGTTTGCAGCTTGTTATTATACAGCTTAACCCCCTCGAGGAACGTTTTTTCGTCATCGCATATGAATAGATCCTGTGGTTCGGACAATCCAAGTGCGGATGCCGTCTGCGAAAGTGCATAACCTTTTTTGTACCCTATACGACGCCCCGTGTATTCCCATCCGGTCCTAAAGGGAAGCGGTTCTGAGTCTAGAACGGTATCGATAAAGCGGTAAGCTTTTTTATTTAGTTTACCGGCCACGTAGCCGCTCGCGATGTTGTTGAATGTAATGCTGTCGTGTTCTTTTATGAACCTGTAGAGGATTTCAGGCATCCAGCTGTACGTCTGTAAGTTGCTCATAGTGTAGACAGCTCCGGCAGTGCACACCCCGACAGCGAAGTTCCTTTTGAGACATGCTTCCACCACCAGAGCATTATTTTTACCGCTCCTATCCGGGGTCAATGTTCCGTCTATGTCGAATAAGACCAAGCCTTGGAGCTTCGGGTTAATGTGTCTCTCGATCCTTAGAGGACTAGGACTAGGACTATGTTTGGTGGTTTTCCGTACAAGCACGTAAATGGTGACAGGAAGAAGCAAAACAACTAGCAATATAAATGCGAGTGCAACTGAATTCATTTATATTACATCATTATTTTACACGATTTCTCCGTCGTCGCATAGGATAACCCAGTCCGAGTAGTAACCGATAGACTTTTTCACTTGGGTAGATGAACAAGCCCATCTATATACACGCATTGTTCCTTGTCCTAGATAAAATGCGTATTCCAGAATACTGTAGTATTCGTACAACCTGTAAGCCATGTAACCGTAGAGTGCATAGGAATACATTTATTTAACCTTTTATTTTGTTTTCATACATAAAAATGGAAGATCTCACTGCAACTATCAACCGGAATAATGTTAATAGCGTGCGAGAACAAATCAACAGGAAGAAGCAATCGCGTCCATTCCTGGCGACCATCAACGACGCAGCTCAAACAATCACTGACTACGATACCTTCCCCTATCCACGATGGTTCCGCGGCGTTCCTGAGTCATCTCAACCAATCGTGGTTGAGAGAGAAGCTGGATGGAGGATAAGATACGACGACTGCTACTCTGTGGAAAGACCATTGATCCCTGAACCGTATCCAGATCACTGTTTCGAGGCGGCATGTAGCATAGTGTATCCTTGCAGGCCGAAGTTTTTCCAAAAATATGCTGACAGAGAGGCAATTGAGATTGCTATCAATGACGCGTGCCTTATAAGGAATCGTTGAATGTTATACGTAAGACTCGTATAATATCTATTTCGCGAAAATAAAGCTCAGCGCGGTCGCAGCTGCCATTGATGTGAGAAGCACTAGAACTAACTGAAGCATGAAAAACCGAGAATGTTTATGGGGATTCGGCTGCATTTTTATCTATTGCCGGTTTTTAATAATTGTAGAACCGAAAACCCAAAGCCTTCGCAGCTCCTCCACCATCCTTGCCTTGGTGGTCCTCGTAAAGCAAGTATCCTCCATATCCTCCGGATACGAGGACAGCGATGATCGCCAGGATCAACATAGTTGTGGTCACACCATTCGATGCGTCCTTGCATTGACCCATGATGATGGAGATGAGTACCAGGGTGGTGACAGAGAAGCATATCATGCCGATCAGGAAGACCCCGCCCAGACCATGCGACGAGTCGCTAGAGCCACACTTGCACATGAGAGCGGTAAAGGAGATGCACGTCATGGCGACACCCATGACGAGTATTCCCCGCATTGCATTCTGTGCAGCAATGGAACAGTCTTTGGTTTTGGGAGCCTCACTCAGGGCATATATCGAGAATAGGATGCCGACGACGAACATGACACCGAACAGCGCATTCATTGACATTTGTAGTTTTTGCATTTTTTATTAACGGTGAGAAAATAAACGAAAACGTATAATGCTTTATACGTTTTCTTAGGTTCACTGTATAGAAAAAGAATTAGTGCGGCTATTCGTACGACATCAACGCCAACTCTTCTTCGAGGGAAAGATCAGCCAATTCTGATTCCTGAGCGCTTTCGTCGTTGGAAGAGTCTTTCAATGGAGGTTCCAGACGCTCTTCTATCTCATCGAATGCTGCCCGTATAATGTCGAGAAAGTGGTAGTATACATCCCGCATAAAGTCAGCCGTAAGACCACTGTGAATTATCTTACCAGAGTGAAAGACCAGGAAAGTGTTGTAGCGCTCTTCTTTGATCTTCGCTTCCTGTTCTTTGGGGGTGAGCAAGTCCAGGTAGTCTTGATAGGTGACCAAGACTTTCTTCCAATCTCCAGTCTCCTGGTCGTAAGTCATTTTCTTGATGCTAAGTGTTCTGATGTCTTTCTCGAGAGGGACTTTTACATTGACTCCGGTGTAACCGAATGATGTCTCCAGAAGACATCTAAATGTCTTCTGAGAGCATATGTAATTGTTTAATTTCTCCCGGTCGACCAAGAAGCCCAACGAGAAGTCTATGTTGCGCATGGACGGGATAAACAGGGTCTCAAGTGTCTCACCTCTCCTGAGGGAATAAAGACTAGAATCATCCTTCATGCAGTTCCAGATCCGTTGTACACAGAGTTCAGCATGCTCGTGGGTCTTACAACCGGTCATCTGAAACGTCCCGTTGCGACAGACCTTAAAATTGATTGGTTTATCAAAGATGATGACCACCGTAATCGAGTTTCTGAACCATTTCTTCTTCTTTCCACCCCGTGATTTCTTCGGTTTAAGCTCAACACCCCGCAATTCCCCCTCACATTTGAGTGTGACGATAGAACCTGGTTCGATCCCTTTGTTGGGGTCGACCTGCTCGCACTTCTTCTTCCTCCCACGTTTCTTCGGGATTACCACGTAAGGAGTGATTGGCAGCTTGTGAAAGAGTCGCTCGATTTCGATATTCAGGTTTGTGGTGGCAGTAAAGGTCTTTGTTGACACTTGAATGTCATCGAAATCAGGGAAGTCTAGACCGTTTACTCGTTTTGATTGTGGAGAAGTCATTTTGTTACTTAAAGGCAGGTATTTCTTTAAGTTCTATTTTATTTTTGCAGTTAATTATTAATGCCGGTCATAATAAAGTGTAAAATGCTTGATTTAGTAGTAGCCGTATCACCCCCAGTCGCGGTGTTGATTGTAGTAACCGTTATTTTATGCTCCTTTTATAATTACGAGAAGCTCTGGAAAGCAGAGCCGGAAAGCATGGCGTGGGCGACGGGTGACTCGGATCTCTTCCGAAGCGCTTATCGACGTGAGATATGCCATTACACCAAATACGAAGACAGTGAACCAGACCTGGAGGAGACACTTTTGGCCCGCCACTTCGATCAATCCGTGTCGGACAAAACTGAAATCTGCGTTTAACTTCCACGACCAGGAATAAGAACATGGTCAAACTAACCAAATTCGAATGCGTTCGTCTAGTCGGGCAGCGCGCCGAATACCTCGCCAGCGGAGCTCCAGCCATGGTAGATACCACTGGCATGACGGATGCTCTCGCGATCGCAGAGAAAGAACTGGCTGCAAAAAAGATCCCGTTAACAGTAAGACGCATATATCCGGATGGTTCAGTGGTCGAAATATCAATGATGGACCCGGATACTGAAATCTAATCTAGAGATGCGAGATCGAATGTGTGCACAGTCCCACCGTGGTCCTGATACACTTTTCTCCTCGTATTCCAATGTTTGGTTAATATGCTATAGTCGTCCACAAGGTCAACAATCAGCGGAGTCCCTTCTTTGGTGCGAAACACCCGCCCCAAGTACTGAATAAAGTACTCTTCGACGTCTGTTGCCAGCAACAGCGCGTTCAACTTAGGGTGGTCAAACCCAACTCCTATTTTACTCGAAGTACCGATAAGGATACGAGAACTCTGTTCGAACTCCTGATTCGAGCCCAAAAGTGAGGTGACGCTCTCACCAGCTTCTCTTAATCTGGCTTCAAGCCATTCCCCCTGTGATATTCGCTTGACCATGACCAGGAAATTCCTGTCATCGTAATATTGTAATAATCTTACGATGAGCTCGTTGCGCCATTCGTCGTTGGCCTGAGAATCCAAAACCTTTCCCCAATTGACCCTCCCATTGACAGCATACTCAATAGTAGGTTTGAAACCCGTGACGACCTTCTGTACGATATGCTCACGATACAACTCCCTAATAATTTTTCGGTTCCCAAAATATAGGGTCAATAGTTTGTCTAGACCGTCCGGTCGGTACGGAGTCGCCGTCAGTCCAATGAGATAACGTGGGAAAACGTGTTGGAGAGATTTGGACAAGGTCTCCGCCATGATCAAGTGCGCCTCGTCGATTATGACGGTACCAACGTCTGTGAAGAAGGCAGACCCCATCTTCTCGACATTCTGTGCATTCATGATGTAGAAATCAGAGTCTTGCTTTTTAGACTGTGGAGTAACACGTTGGACCGTTGCTCCTGGGCAAAAGAACAAAATGCCTTCCTCCCATTGCTTCATTAGGACTATCTTGTTGACAATTACCAATGTTTTGAATCCAATCGAACACGCAAGCGACATAGCAGTTGCGGACTTACCGAAACCACAAAACATCGACAACAGCACGCTCCCCGTCTTACTCAGAGCTTCCGTCGCCTCCTTCTTAACCACTTTCTGTTCAGGGCGGAGAGTTCCTCCGAACGTCGTCTTGATAGCTGGATAGGCCCCGCGGTCTTTCCTTTTGAGTCTTAGAACTCGTACAGCATATGCAAATGGAAGGATGATATCATTTTGTTTGATTTCGAACGGGTAAATGTATTTTGGTGGTACGTTACCGAATTTGCTCTCTATCTTTATTTCCAGGTCTTTACTGACCTTTTGACGTGTCTCGTAGGACAACGTCTCGACATTTGTTGCCAGTGACATTTATTCTTATGGGTATAGTCCTTAAGCAAAACCAATTGCAAATTAACCGTAGTACCCAACCCGCTTTCCATTGTGCTTGCCTTTCTTCTGTAGCCCCTTCACAAGATAGAAGATCGCGAATCCAAGGAGCAGGCAACCAACAAGGCTCGCGATGACCAGACCGATGACACTAGCGACTTTCTTCGGGGAAACATGGGAAGTCCCGGTCCCGGGACTTGGTGATGGCAATTGCCCCTGTGTGTGCGTCTTGGCCTTGTAGTACGAATCGGGTTTGTTTTTGGCTTTTGCATCTTCCGGGTCAGGTATGCCCTCGAACTTGCGCATCACGGGAGGTGCGCTTGCTGTGACGGCAACCATACCGGCGCTCAATACATTACCCTTAGGCGTCTGGAGCGGTACCATCTTGTCGAACTGAGATATTTTGTTGTATGGATACATCGCCATCTTAAAGTAACCCCTATCCCCCCAGGTCGGTCCCCACGAGTTCCTAGCTAGCCAGTAAGGCACATCTCTTTTCGTGCCTTTGTTGTCGATAACTGT
>TARA_Y100000385_G_scaffold287690_1_pt1 | contig 12496 bp, 12 predicted proteins | sample TARA_Y100000385 | Tara Oceans TARA_Y100000385 (sample SAMEA2620980) | marine metagenome | biome: marine biome (ENVO:00000447); feature: surface water layer (ENVO:00002042); material: "saline water (ENVO:00002010), including plankton (ENVO:xxxxxxxx)" | depth 5 m
CGGTGCTCGTAGTCCGGCGAGCTTAGGCATCAGCAGTTTCACAATAAATAGGTGTTAAGGTTTTAAGGCTGGTTTTGAAATAGCGGAAGGATACAGGATTAGGCATGGCCGATTAGCTAATTGTCAGAACGTTGTCGGGCAAGGTGGGTTATTCTGACAGAGCCTGGCAGGAGTTTCCGACCTCAAACTACTGCAGATGTAACATGCAAAAGATGTCCGGTCGGGCGCGTCAGACACTTTTGGAAATTTACGACAAGGTATTTACGTTTCGCCAGTGTTCTTAAAAAGTCTTAACCAGCTTAGGGAATGTTCTGTGCATTCGGCAGGCTTATATTCAGCTCCTAATGGTTTGTCGTATCCAAGCTCGGAAATGGACCTAAATACATGCTCGAAATTTATCTCACCGTGGTCTGGTGCTCCTCGATCCGGAACTGACGCGAATTGGATATGCCCAATTTTTGGCAGCAGCGTTTCAACCCGATGCGTCAAATCACCTTCCATAAGTTGGACGTGGTAACAGTCAAACATCAGCTTCAGATTGGGCAAGCTTACCGCTTTGATGATCTCTAGCGCCTGATCAGTCGTGCTCAAGAAGTAGCCCGGAGCGTCATATTTGTTTAATGGTTCAATTAGGATAGTGATGCCGCAGCGTGCAGCCTTTTCGCAGGCATACATCAGGTTAGCGACAAAGGTTTGCTGGGCTTGGTCCCCATTGGCGAACCCTGCCATCACGTGGACATTTGGCGTGCCAATGACCACAGCATAGGCGATGGCTTCATCGATCACTTCGCGAGCCTCGGATTCACGCCCTGGGATTGCGGACAGACCATTGTCCCCAGCTTGGACATCGCCACGGCGCGTATTGAGACCCAGCATTGTCAGACCGGTTTCTTCAAGCGCAGCGAAGACCTCAGCTGCCGGAACATCGAAAGGCCAGTGGCATTCCACAGCGTCGAAGCCAGCCACTTTTGCTGCGCGGATCGCATCCGGCAGCGACCTGTCATTCCATAGAAAACCCAAATTGGCGGAAAACTTCATTCATCCCACTCCACGTCGAATTTTGTGACCAGCGCCTGAATATGATCTTCGGTCAAGGCGCGCGGGTTCATTCCACGAGTCATCATCGCCAGACGCGCAGTGTCTTCAAGTTCTTCGATCGCGTTGCAGGCAGCCTCGACATCCTTTCCTGCCACCACCGGCCCGTGATTGGCCAGCATCACCGCCGAGCGTTTACCCGCGAGACCTCGCACTGCCTCGCCCATAGCTAGGTCGCCAGGAAGAAAGAAAGGCAGTAGCTTAACCTTGCCGAGCTTCATGATTCCATAAGGCGTTAGAGGCGGCAGGAAGTTGTCCTCGTCCACGTCAGGCATCATTGAAAGCGCCACTGAGTAGCAAGAATGCAGATGCACAACGGCGCCCGCGGTGCTTCGGGTATCATAAAAAGCCGAATGCAGAGGCATTTCCTTGGTCGGATTGTCGCCCGTGATACGATTGCCATGCACATCAAAGCGGCTCAACCGCCCAGGATCGAGGCGGCCAAAACTGGTTCCAGTGGGGCTGACCAGGAGGCCACCATCGGATGTTCGTGCTGAGATGTTGCCAGTGCTGCCACCGGTCAAGCCTCGGTCGAACATGGACTTGGCTAGCAGGCAGATCTGCTCGCGCAGTTTGGCTTCCTCGCTCATGCGACCTCCAGCTTTACCTGGGCGTCTGTGAAGAAGGTCTCGTTGCCGAAATTACCCGATTTCAGGGTTAGGGCGATTTCATGCCCACCCGACTGGCAATAGGTCCATGGCACACCCGGTGCGATCTCTGCCCCTATGTCGAGCTGCGTTACCCCGAGCGCTTTGGTAACGGCGCCAGAGGTCTCACCTCCCGCGACAATAAACCGACGTGCGCCCCTGTCTCTTGCAGTGACAGCACAGGCCGAGAGCGTCGCCTCGACAATCTCGCCAGCGGAAGCCACACCCAACTTTTCCTGCGCGACATGAACACTTTCGGGATTTGCAGTGGCATAGATTAGCGGCGCGCTCTCCAGATCCTGTTGTTCCAACCAGTCGAGTGCCCTTTGCGGACCATTATCGGCTAAAGCTAACGGATCAAGTTGGTAGGCGGGCACTTCGCGGCTTGTGTATTCCGCGACCTGTTTGTTGGTCATCACCGAACAGCTTCCCGAAAGCACGATGGTCTTTGTATCCAGCTCTGGAACCACAACCTTCGGCGCATCCGCCGAAAGGGTTCCGTCAGCCAGATAGAGTGCTGGCAAGGGCATCGCCATGGCGCTACCACCTGTCATTAGCGGCATGTCGCGGCATGCCTCTGCGATTACCTCAAGATCTGAATTCGCTACAGCATCTACGACGACATGAGCCGTCCCCTTGTCTTTCAGAATTCCCAGTTCACAGCGCAGGGCTTCGTTACCTCGCGCAACTGTCAACCGGTCGACCAGGCCTACGGGTTTTGTCACTTGTGGTTCGAGAAGTCGCATCAGGTTGCTGTCACGCATCGGCGTCAGTGGATGATCCTTCATCGGGCTTTCCGCCAGCAACTGGCGCCCAACAAAGAGGTTCCCCATGAAAATCGACCGTCCATTTTCCGGGAAAGCAGGGCAATAGATTGTCTGATCAGTGTCCAGATCCTGCATTAGTGCCTCGGTGACAGGGCCAATATTTCCCGCTGAAGTGCTATCAAAGGTCGAGCAGTATTTCCAGAAAAAGTTTTGTGCCCCTGCGGCCTGCAACCACTTCAAGGCTGCGCGAGTATCGGCGACAGCCTCGATGACAGGTGCGGTGCGCGACTTCAGCGCGATCACCTCAAAGGCGGCCGGGTCTGCCGGAGGCTCGGACGGCACCCCAATCCTGAGAGAAACCCGCACCCCGCTGCGAGCCAACTGGCCTGCCAAGTCAGTAGCGCCGGTGAAATCATCGGCAATACACCCGAGAACGCATCTCATCTTTTCACACCTCTATCTTAATCGTACAAAGCTGCACAAAGCACCAAGTCAGGTCCTAGCTTCTTCAAATTTCGCCCAAGCTTCTTCAAGCTTTTGGATGTCAAATCCAGGCTCTCGTGCAGGCACTAGAACAATGGATTCGCTTGCAATGACGGATTCAATCGCTTGATTTAGTACGGGGATCACCTCATTGGGGATTACCAGAGCGCCATGGCGATCAGCGTGGATAAGTTCACCCTGATTTACCCTCATACCCATTACACTTACCGAAGTGCCAATTTCGACCACGTGAACGTAGCCATGACTAGGTCCGATCGAACCCGCCAGTACAGGGTAGCCATCGTCGATTACGTCCAAATCGCGCATGACACCATTTGTCACAGCGCCGGCGAGGCCAAGACCTTTGTGAATTGCTACATGTACTTCGCCCCACCAACCCGCGATACAATTCGGATAGTCGACGTCCTCGATCACGGCGGCTGTTGGTCCGCTGCCTTCGGCCATAGAACGGAAGTACTCCATTCTCCGGGTACGAATAACTTCTTGTTCTTCGATCGGCGGCGCGAGCCCGGATATTTTAGCCGTTCGCGCAAACCCGACGATGGCCGGGGCTCCTGGTTTCGAATGCTGCATTGTGCCGCGTGTAAACAGATTAAATCCTCGCTTGCCCTGCGCAACCTCGATGGCGTTGCAGACCGTTGGTGTGTCTACCGAACGCAAGAGCGCCAACAGATTCTCGGGAATTAAGATTTCAGCCATTTCATTAGTCTCCTGTTTGTTAGTTCTGGTTGCTCCAAAGTGGGCAAGTGACCAGCACCTGGAATGACCGCGAGCTTCGAGCCAGCAACCAGATGGTGCATGAGTTCATGACGCTCGATGGAACAAAGTCGATCCTCTGAGCCGCAGAGCACCAGAGCAGGAACCTGCACGTGTTTTAGAGTTTCGCATTGGTCGGGACGGTGCTGTACAGCGGTGGATTGGTCGGCAAAAACTTTTGATCCAAGTGCATCAGCCATCTTCATACAGAGATCGAGGATTCTGCTGGAGTTCTTTCCCTCTGCAAGATATTTGGGCTTCAATTCATCTCTCATCACTTCGCGCAAACCGCCCTCCAACGCTTTTTTGACCTGTCGTTCTCGCATTGCTGCATTCTCTGGAGAATCTGAAAGAGCGTTAGTGTCCATTAGTGCCAATCGAGTGATCCGTTCCGGAGCCTGACGGTAGATCTCCATTGCTACTATTCCGCCCATAGACAGACCTGCCAAAGCAAATCGCGGTGGTGCAATCGAGAGAACTTCTTCTGCCAATTTTGCTACTGAGTTGGCACCCTGTAGAGACGCCACCATTACAGGTCGTTCGTGCGAAAAGGCAGCTATTTGAGGAGCAAACAAGCGCCCGTCGCACATCATTCCAGGCAGGAGGACCAGAGGTTCTTGCATCAATTGAACAGTGTGGTTTTGCCGGCAGGATCATTTGTGCGTCTCACCCGGTACATACTGGACTCAACAGTCATTGAGGGTGCCACTGACCGAGCTATACCTTCAGGAACTAGGCAAGTGTCTCCAGGTGTGAGTATTGTTTCTCCACCTTCCCAACGCATCCGCCAGTCTCCCTTTACGGGCATAAGAACTTCTGGCACCTTGCAGATATATTGCTCCTCCGAAATTGATCCACGGGTTATGAAATCGGCCTCAAAACCAGGCCTGTCCCTGAGTTTTGCATCATGCCCGATTACTTTGACGGGTTGCCGGTCAGCCAACGCCATCAAGTCCCAGTATCGCGCCACATGCTTGGGTATCACATCCGCAGTTGTCGGTTCTCCGCGTTTGGCCAGTTCTTCCTCTGACATGGGCGGCATTGGAGAAACATTGTGTGGCAGTTTCTCACCCTTTTTGGTATCGTAAAGAACGCCGTTTTCACCCAGAATCAGACCATGTGAACTTGCCTCCGCAATAACCTGTGGTGCCCACTGAACCCCACCGCCAGCATCGTCGCCTCCAAGCAAAGCCATGATCATTCCATAGCCGTCTCCGACGTTTTCAAATCCTCGGAAAATCCCGGTTGGAATGTTGAAAATATCACCTTCCTCTAACGTTACTTCGCCTGCATCACCCCAACGCCCCCAAAAAAAGCGCCAACGGCCTTTAAGAACAAAAAACGCCTCTGCTGTGTTGTGATCATGCAGTGAATTTTTACACTTCGGTGGTTGCCCTGCTGCTCCAATATTGAAGCCTGGGGTTTCACGAATGTGTACGTGCTGATCAGGACTTTCGGAAACGCCTCCACCGATAATGGTGAAATTCTCCTTCTGATCGGATCCCGGTGTATGGGCGTCTATGAACGCAGTCTTGCAAGGCACCAGCTCACCGTATCTGACGATAAGTCTTTCCATTTGCTGTGATGTTAACAATTTTCTACTCCTCTATATTTGCTGAAGGCAAGTGACCATCTCTAGGTGGCCAATTCTCGGGAATTCGAGCGCTGCCCCGGATAATGAGCTTGCTTTTGACTTCCAAACGACCTTTGGGGACCTCGTTGTGTTCAATTATTCCGAGAAGCATTTCTACGCACTCATCCACCATTTGGATAACGGGCTGACGGATTGTCGTCAGGTCAATGAGTTTCCAAGCTGACATTGGAACGTCGTCGAAACCAATGATTGATAAGTCTTCCGGAACTCGCAGTCCAATTTCGCATCGCACTGTTTCAAGTACGGCTATGGCCATGTGATCATTGCCAACGAAAATTGCATCTGGAACATCCCGGCCTTCAAACAATTCACGTGTCGCGTTGATGGCCATTCCGCGCCGGAAATGGCTATCTGTAATGGCAAACGGTTCCATACCATAGTCTCCCAAGCCAGCTATGAAACCAGCCTGACGGTCTCTCCCGTTAAGAGACCCTTTCCATCCGGCAATATGGGCGATCCGTTTGTGGCCCGCGGCGGCCAAAAATCGACCGGCAATCCTCCCACCTTGAAAGTTTTCTGCGGTTACCGAAGGGAGCGTTTTATCATCTTGTCCGCGATTGAACAGTACAAACGGCATCTTCAATTCAAGCAAGCGAGCCGTAAGATGGTTTGACATGCTGACAGAAGCGAGAATAATGCCATCGACCTGGTGAGCCAACAAATCGTCGACGACGCCATCCACTTCGTCATCCAAGTTGGTCGCAAAAAATACCATCACGTGATAACCGCGCTCGCTCAACCTTTCAGAGAGTTTTTGAAGTGCATCGGGATAGAATTGGTTTTTCAAGTAAGCCAGAACGATACCGATTGTATACGATCTACCGGAGTTTAGTGATCGAGCCAACGTGTTGGGCAGGTAACCAAGTTCGCGTGCTGCTTCACGAACGCGCTGAACCTTATCTGGCGAGACACGCGAACCCGGCGTGAATACTCGACTAACCGTCGGTTGACTTACGCCCGCAAGTTTCGCTACTTCATCTGCTGTTGCCCTTGTCAGTTTCATGGCACACTCATTCCGCCGCCTCGCCATAAGGCACGTTGATCCCGCCGCAGCGACGCACCCGGATGTTGCATTGCTCGGCATGGCCGACAAAGCCTTCGAGCATGCAAAGTCGCGAGCCATACTTGCCGATCGTGGTCGCAGCTTCATCCGTCACGATCTTCTGATAACTGTGAGTTTTCATATACTTGCCGACCCAAAGCCCACCCGTATAGCGGCCTGCTTTTTTGGTCGGAAGCGTGTGGTTGGTACCGATCACTTTGTCGCCATTTGCTACGTTGGTGCGAGGACCTAAGAATAAAGCTCCGTAGCAGGTCATGTTCTCAAGGAACCAGTCATCGCGATCGGTCATAACTTGCACATGCTCAGACGCAATGTCATCAGCGACCGCCAGCATCTCGTCGTAAGTATCACACAAGATCACCTCACCGTAATCCGCCCAGCTAACCGAAGCGGTGCCTGCGGTCGGCAGGATTTTCAGGATGCGGTCGATCTCGGAAAGGGTCTCCTCGGCCAGTTTGCGCGAATTGGTCACCAGCACGGCGGGAGAGTTATATCCGTGCTCGGCCTGACCGAGGAGATCGGTGGCGCACAGCTCTGCGTCCACGGTTTCGTCAGCAATCACCATTGTTTCAGTCGGACCCGCAAAAAGGTCGATGCCGACTCGCCCAAAAAGCTGACGTTTGGCTTCGGCAACAAAGGCGTTACCCGGACCAACAAGCAGGTGAACCGGATCAATGCTTTCAGTGCCAATCGCCATGGCTCCAACAGCTTGAATGCCGCCAAGCACGTATATTTCATGCGCGCCACCCAGATGCATGGCTGCAATTACTGCAGGGTTCGGCTCGCCATTGAACGGCGGTGTGCAGGCAATGATGCGAGGGACACCCGCAACCGAGGCCGTTGCCACCGACATATGCGCCGAGGCGACCATCGGGAATTTGCCGCCAGGTACATAGCAGCCGACTGATTGTACGGGGATGTTCCTGTGTCCAAGGATTACACCAGGAAGCGTTTCAACCTCAATGTCGACCATTGAATCGCGTTGGACTTGGGCAAAATTCCGGACCTGCTCTTGAGCAAAGCGAATATCGGCCATATCCTTGGGCGAGACCTTGACGATAATCGCCTGAATTTCGTCGTCACTTAGCCGATAGCCGTCACGGTCATAGTTGTCGAACTTATTGGCAAGTTCACGAACTGCGACATCGCCGCGCTGCTCTATATCCTTCAGGGTCGCTGAGACAATGGCGGCAGTTTTCGCGTCATCCTCCGCGCGGTTGGCTTCAGGTTTGCCTCGTTTCAGATATTCAATCGCCATTGATCACATCCTAATTCTATCTTCGGTCTCAGGTTCAAAGAGATAGAGATGTTCGACGCTCAGACTAATGCTAACCACATCGTCCTGCTCTTTGCGTAGATGTCGGTCTCCCCGTACAATAACCCGCTGCTTGCCCCATTGGACGGTCAATAGGGTACTTTCACCGGTATTCTCGAACGCATAGATCTTCACATCGATATCGCCCTGACCTTTTTCATGCACTTGCATGTCGTCGGCCCGCACACCCAAGACCGCGTTTTCTCGATCCGGCGTATTGAGTTTTACCAAACGGGTTCCACCGGTGGTAACGAACATACCGTCCTGCACCGAACCATTGATGAGGTTCATCGCGGGTGACCCAATAAATCCGGCCACAAACATGTTAGCCGGGTCGTTATAAATTTCGTTGGGCGTACCCAACTGTTGAATGATACCATGTTTCATCACAGCCACGCGATCCGCCAAAGTCATCGCTTCGATCTGATCGTGTGTCACGTAAACAGTCGTAATCTGCAGTTCTCTGGATAGGTGTTTCAACTCTGCGCGCATGGTGACGCGCAGTTTGGCATCGAGGTTGGATAGCGGCTCGTCCATCAAAAACACTTTTGGCGTGCGCACGATGGCTCGTGCCAGGGCTACCCGCTGACGCTGTCCGCCCGATAGGGCTTTGGGTTTGCGTTTCAGGAACTGAGTCAATTCAACCTGTTCCGCAGCCTTTTCCACACGTGGTCTGATCTCTGACTTGTCAACGCCACGCACTTTAAGCGGATATGCAATGTTGTCGAAAATCGTCATATGCGGATACAGGCCATAGTTCTGAAACACCATGGCCACGTCACGATCCTTGGGCAGATCGTCATTGACCATGCGATCTCCGATCCAGATTTCACCGTCGGTCGGTTCTTCCAGCCCTGCGATCATTCGCATGGTAGTGGTTTTACCGCAGCCGGAAGGGCCGAGCAGAACAAGAAATTCCTTGTCTGCAATGTGAAGCGATTGGATATCAGCACCGACGAAATCGCCCCAGCGTTTGGTCAGCTTGTTGAGCTTGATCTCGGCCATGTTAGCGCACTGCCCCCATTGTCATGCCTTGTACAAAGTATTTTCTTATAATTAGGGCCAACGCGAACATTGGAGCCATGATGATGATGCCTGCGGCTGAGAGAAGGTTCCAAAGATCTCCTTCTTCACCTTTGAACAGCGCCAATCCAATTGGCAGGGTTACTGCGTTTTTGTTGGTCAGAATCAGCGCGAACAGGAATTCATTCCATGCGATGATAAAGCAAAATATACCGCTAGTAAGCAGCCCCGGCGCAGCCATTGGTAATACGATATTGCGGATCACTTGCATCCTTGATGATCCATCGATCATCGCTGCTTCTTCTGTGTCGATTGGAATGCCGTCGATGAAACCTTTGATCATCCATATTGCAAAGGGCATCACTATTGCTAAATTCACAAGGATTAGGCCAACGCGCGTATCAAGAAGTCCTATATCCCTGAACATCACAAAGAACGGAAGGATAATCACGACAGCCGGAACAAACTGCGTTGCGAGAATGATCACCAGCATCATCGTTTCACCCTTCAAGGTGAAACGACTGAATGAATAGGAGGCAAGGGTTGCGATAGGGATGGCAATCACGACGGTAACCAAAGCCACGATTGTCGAATTGAGCAGCTTTTCACCCAATCGATAGGGATCATCAAAGACGACGCCAAAATTCTCTAAGGTGGGAGTGAAGAACAGCTTCAGTTGATAGACATCGACATGGGTTTTGAATGCGGCCAGAAAGATCCAGAGGATCGGGACTAGCATTATGAAAATTGCGGTAAGGATCAGGCCTGTATGAACCGCTCCCCAGAACTGTTTTCTTCGTCTTCCGTTCATGTGTCAGTTCTTTCTGAATACGAATTTGGCATAGGCATACGTCAGGAAGATCATCGGGATTACCATCAGCCAGGCAACCGAAGCTGAATAACCGATTTGACCGTATTTCATGCCGTTGAAGTAGATGTAGTGGCTCAGAGTTTGGGTCGCCGTTCCTGGGCCGCCATTTGTCAGCATAAAGACCTGATCGAAGGTCTTGAGACTGAAGATCGACTTCAGAATTATGACAACTGCTAGGACTGGTCCAAGTTGTGGCAGCGTTACATCCCGAAAAACTCGCCAACCACTTGCTCCGTCAACTTGAGCGGCCTCTATCGTATCTTGCGGCACGCTGGCCAGTCCACCAATCAGTACGAGCGTTAGAAACGGGATCCAGCCCCAAACATCCGCCATTACAACGACTGAAAACGCCAGTTGGGGGTCAGCCAACCAGCTCACGTCAGCAAGCGGAGGAATAAGGATACCAAAAAAGGCGTCAAACAAACCAAATTCCGGGTTGAACATAAACCGGAACGAAACACCAATAAGCGCTGGGCTCATCGCAAAAGGTAAAATCAGTAGCGTTTGAGCCGAACTGCGCAGCTTACCACCCGGAGCGAGGAGAAGCGCGAGCCCGAGCGCGCAAAGAGTTGTAAGGCCGACGGTCAAAACTGTATAGACTGCCGTCACCCAAACCGAATTCCAAAAAGCGGGCTCTTCAAAGAGTGCCCAAGTGTAGTTTTCCCATCCAAGATATTGGTCGAGAGAGCCCGGGCGATTGAGACGCCCTATCGTGAATGAAAGACGGGCAGCTTCGATCAGCGGCCAGATTGCGGTGGCAAAAACTACAAACACGGCCGGTAAGACAAGCAGGTATTTTAATATATTGTCGCGCATATAGGCATCACCAATAAAGTGTTCTCAGGTCAGCGGGGCTCACCGACAGCCCCGCTGGATTTCTGTAGCTGAACCGGATCAGAGGCGACCAGCGCGGCGCAGAACCTTGTCTGCGCGCTCTGCAGCTTCTTTCATCAGAGCCGCGACGTCACCGCCTGCAGCACCTTCGGCAATTGCAGCCGAGAGGATGTCACCAATTTCTGGCCATTCCGCGATTTGCGGCATGATGTCAGATTCTTTCAGACTGTCCCAAGCTGCAGACTGAATTCCATCATTGGCAGCATTCACATCAGCATCCTGAAGCGATGAGATGTGTGTTACAACGTTGTTGACAATCTTCTTGCCAGCAACTTCACGCTCTGTAGCGTTCGCCTTGTCCATTTCTGGGTTCGAGAGCCACTTCATGAATTCCCAAGCTGCACCTTGATTCTTAGAATACTCAGAGATCGAAAATGGCATTGAAATCGCATAAGTCTTGGTCACGCCATTGTAAGATGGCATGCCCGCAAAGCCTACCTGATCCTTGGTCAAGGTCGAGCTATCTGGGTTATGGAAGCCCGAATATGCCCACCACCAAACTGGGATCATTGCAGATTTACCCTGCATGAACGATTGGCGAGCGTCCTGCTCAACGAATGCGAGCGAGTTTGGATTGGTAACCTTATGCTCGGTATGCAGTGCGATGTAGTCTTTTGTGGCTTGAATGCCTGCATCCGAAGCCCAGGCCGCACTGCCATCTTCATTGAAGATGTCTGCGCCAGCGGCCCAAATAAAGTTCAACCAGATGAACAGGTTCTGACGGTTACCATCGTTGTTGTAGTACAGCGCCAGCGGAGCGACGTCCGGGTTGCTTTCCTTCAGCTCTTTACCGATCCGGATTACATCTTCCCACGACTGTGGCGGCTCCGGAATTAGGTCCTTGCGATAAAACATCAGTTGAGGATGTGCACGAAGTGGGAAACCAAGAGTTTCGCCCTCAAACTGTGCTGAACGCGCAAAGGCCGCCGGATATCGATCCATGCTGATACCATCGCGCTCCATTAAACCGTCTATACGCTTCAGCCAGTGTGCGTTTGGCGGACCCCAGCTATCTAGAAAGTTGACCACATCGAAGGTGCCGTTTGCGGCAACACCCTCTGCGTTAATTTTTTCTTGAAGGCTGCCAAAGGGTATGAACGTCCATTCAGTTTCAATGCCGGTGAGTTCAGTGAATTCTCCGTCCCTCAGCATCAAGCCGTCGAACTGAGGCGTCACCACGCTGAGGATGTTCAGCTTGGTACCTTCGAAAGGTTTGCCAGAAAGCAGGTTGTAAGGTATGTCGTCGGCCATTGCAGAAATCGGCGACAGCGCGAGTGCCGCCGCTGCGGCAGCCGTTGTTAGAAATGTTCGTTTGCGCATGAATTCCTCCCATTGCGTCTGTTGATACATTTGTTATACATGATTATGAATACGCATTCAACAATTTTGAATGCGTATTCATATATCGGAATATCTCGCACATAAACGCTAGCGAATAATTGAAAGTGTCTAAATAATAAGGAGGAACGCCCTAAAAACAAAGCTTTATGAAAGTGAAGCAATTGTGAACGGCTGGCTTTCAATCCCCTCAAGTTATGTTGCGGAGGGTACGGGCCAACAAGGTTTTGATAGCGTCACTGTAGATATGCAGCATGGAATGATGGGAATCGAATCAGCAGTTCATATGTTGTAGGCAATCTCGAGGACTACATTGACGCCGGTTTGCTAGTTCTCCCGGTCGAGACACAATTCCAGATACCAATCGATTATTTTTTGTTGACACCAGAAAAAAGCGATAGTGCATCCAGTGTCCGAAAATTTACAAAATGGATACAACAGCAAGCCAAAACCAAAAAAGGGAACGTGTCTCAGTATGATTAATTGAGAGATTCCGGGATTGGGGTTTGGAGCTAATCCTGAGTGGTGCTGTCAACTTAATGAAAACTCGCATCAGATTGCTAGCGCAG
>TARA_Y100000385_G_scaffold212868_1_pt1 | contig 12489 bp, 26 predicted proteins | sample TARA_Y100000385 | Tara Oceans TARA_Y100000385 (sample SAMEA2620980) | marine metagenome | biome: marine biome (ENVO:00000447); feature: surface water layer (ENVO:00002042); material: "saline water (ENVO:00002010), including plankton (ENVO:xxxxxxxx)" | depth 5 m
TGTTCTAAAAAAAGTTGTAGGTTCTTCATGCTTCTACCACTGTTGCATTTTTGAATCCACCAGACTTACCATCAGCATTAGCAATTTTTGCGTCCAATGGATCTCTAGTAGGAAAATTCTTTTTATCCGAAATGTCATCAGACCACGTATTACCGCCAGTAAAGTATAGTGTCTTTGAAGACTGGATCAGACATGGTTTAGTGAGGTAGTAAGCCATCGGTGGAGGTGACAATATAATATATTTATCACCTCCGTTATTATCAGGAGAAGAAGTGGTCGGGTACACTCAAATCTTCTACATATACCTCGACGTTTTCATTACCTTGAAGGTCCATAACTTTAGACCAGTCTACATTGTGTGCATTGAAATCGTCCATCACATCTAGTTCAAGGGTGACACGATAACGGGTCTTTTGTGGAAGATACGTGGCAGACATAAGAACTCCTGATTGACTACCTTGTAAGTATAGGGTATTTAGGTCAAGGAGTCAAGGTGTTGTGGTCAGTTTAGGGATTGTCCGATAGATCCGATAGAAATTTATCAAAATCTCTTCCATTCATTCTGGTTGCCTTTTCATCATACACTGTCCCCCAGAGTGGATAGCGTGCCTTCCTATACTCACACAATTCAAGATTCTTTCCTTCTCGACCACATTTCCCGAAACTAGACCTCTCACAATCGACAGGAGCTTCCACCTTTCCCTTAACAGAAGTTATGAACTCGTCTCCCCCTAACTCAAGGTGAGGAGAACGACATATTTTTCTTCCGCGAATTTCATAGTAGTGGAGACATTGAGTGCATTTGGGTTTCATTAGTTACTCCTTGGTCAGTTTGTGGATTGTCACACTTGTCTGTGATTGTGGAGACTACTTCAATACTTTATGCGCAGTACCATCTCCATCATATTTGTCTGTGTCGTAGTATCCACCGCGTGTTCCAAAGTATAATGTTACTAACACAAATGGAACACTCATCCATATCAATACATCAGCCAATATCATTTGATATAACCATTTTTAACCAACCATTCACGAGTCATCGGCGTTGGCTCATAATCAGTCCACATAGTCCCACGAGCACAAGATTCAAGTGCTGCTTGTGTCATACCTTCAGTTTTACCTGCCCAAGTTGCCTCTTTCTCCCATGGTTGTGCCGATACTGGATATGTTCGCTCTACCATTTCTTGCCATAACATAGGAACATCTTCTTCTGGTTTAATGATAGCAATCATACTATTATTAATTGTCCCGGCCATACAATCTTGTGCTGCATGCCATCCTTCATGTCTCATCACTGACATTAATACGCCAGGACGATACATATATGCTCTATTCAAAAAGAAATTATTACCTACGGTATGATATACACCACGGTGTCCTACAGGAAAATATCTTTCATCAGCAAGATATACTTTTACTCCAACATAATTCAGCGAAGAGAGCATATTATTAAACTCTTTAGACATAGGAGTAAATTCTTCTGTGTTTGGATATTCTGTAGAAATATCTAACAAAGACCATACTCGGTCTACGCCTTCAGTGCATTCTTCAAGTAACATACAACCCATTGAATCGTATGAAAATGGTTCAACATCAGGTTCATGATGTGCCATAGCAGGAGGAACTGTCATCAGTGACAGTGCAAGTAACAAAGCTTTAATCTTCATCATAAATTGAATTTCTCTTTTTTATATATTGTAATTCATTCCACTGATGTTGATAACATAACAACAATGTATGATATTTGCAGTGTTTATGAGTACGAGTGACAGTACAATATGGTTTTGGTTTTGTTCCGAGTTCTATTGTGATATACTCATCCATTTCATCTCGATAGTATACCCATCCCTCAAGAGTACCTGAAGGTTTTTCCCATCTTACATAATCATTCACCTGTGGAACATAATCAGACATAATAATCAATTAATAGAAGATGGGACACCAATAGACTTTAATGTTTCTTGTTGTTTAAGGTATAGTTTAACATAACACCGTAACATATCTTTGATTTCACCAATATCGTCACAGGACTCAATATCTCTTGACATTTTTTCGTATGCAAAAGACCTTGATGGAGTAGATAATGTTATGGTATCTGGGTTCATGAGAATGCTGCCATGAGTGGGTTAAGTTTTTTCTGCATTGCAGAATATGGACTCGTGTCTAATATATTTACTACCTTGCCCGGCTTCTTGTGATTGATTGGAGCAATGAACACTCCTTTCTTTCTACAAAAGAACCCCCATACTGAACTTGGATGTACATCTGAACATCCAACAAACTCACAACCGATGTTTCTTATCCAAATACGCTTGATTGTCTTTGAATAATCATCAGTCCAATACTCAAATCCTTGCGGGGCCTTGTGCGGAAATTCCATCAGTTTCATAACTATAGAGTAAGTTAAGCATCTTTTGACGCCATTCCATCAATTCATCATAACATCCTTGATTGTATGCACAACCACGGAGACGACTGTCAGGTTTGATTACACTTTCAATCATAAGATTGAGTGCGTCTTTTTGTTTATCAGTCATCGAAAACTTTACACATTGGGGAACCAGGATGATTGTCACAGAATTTATCTAACACTTTATCTTTATGTCGTTCTGATGGGTCTGCAATCTTACCTTCTGTTGTAGGATCCCACTCATCAGGCGAATGTGTTTCATTCGTATGTAAGTCTACCTTATAGGCATTATACTTATCATTTGGGTCATAGAGGGGATCATTAACATCCCTTTGACGTGGTTGTGACATGATTAAGTTAAGAAAGAGGTTACAACTTTAGATGGTAGTTCATCTAACAAAGAATATTTATCGGCCTTGTTGATATTCTGTCTTAATTCACTGAAATAATGAGAATTAAACTCACCATCTTCTTCAGTAATTAAATCAAAACATTCTTCATCATTTTCTGCAACAACATTCCACACTCCACCATATTCTGATGAAGGAAATGGTACAAAATGATCAACAACGTAAATAAATTTCATCAGTCTTGAGAATTACCTTAATAGTATAGATTAGTTACGAGAGATTGTCAAGTTGTCGCTGTAACTCATAATAGACTGAAATTAGTTTGAGATTCATGTAAGTTTCGTAATCATTGCCTTTGATTATGTCAAGTGTAGTCTCGATTTGTTGCATAGCAAGAGTCAGTGTTTCTTTCTCATCCATTAGAGTTTTTTACCTTATCCACAAGATAGGCTGCAAACTCTTCCATCTTATCAGGATGAATAGCCTTGATGCCTACATCTTTCACAGCATTTTCAATACTCTCAATTTGGGTTTTGTTAAGTTTTTGGCTGTTTGATGGTAGGCTCATGTGTTAGTTCCCTGTTATATCTTTATCTAGTTGATTATAACCTTTGAGTTCTGGTGTGACTACCTCTTCCCAACATTTCTTAAACTTTTCATCAAAGTCTTTGGTATAGACAGGAATATATGCAAGTAATGCATGACTAATGTCAACAACATCACTATACCTACCATTGTCTGATGCTTCTACCAGTTTATCTGATAGAAACTCAATCGTACTGACACGACTGAATGACTGTTCAAGGTCATTCATCACGGTCCATGTTTTATCGTAGTTGCTCATTTGATTACATTCCAGTTGGTGTCATTGATTTTGTTTATCCAGAAGTGGTACTTACCGGTAATAGATGAAAGAAACATTTGGTCTTCTGTCTCTTGCTCTACTCTACATGAATGAAGTTCGTTCATCAAGTTACAGAATCGATTCTTACTCCGTTGGTTCTTGGGTTCTACAGTAACGAATTTAGTCTTCATAGGTGTTTGACTGACTTTGTAAGTATAGACCATGTGAGGGGTCTGTGGGGGGTTTTGTAGACACTTGACAAACTGGTCTAGACCCCGTAGAATAGGTTTGTTCAGGTTGATAGATAAGTTATAGGTTCTTATTCATTAGAGTTCCTCTTTTACCTCGAAGTTTCATTTTATGTTCTTCTGATAGTTTTTTACCTAATAGACTATTTCTAATTTTCTCTTTAGTTTCATCAGAGTGTTTATAATTTTTCATTTTTTCTAACCAGTTCTTCACTTTTTCTTCACTTGGTTTTACTCCAAGTTTTTTCTGTCTCATTTTTTCTTTAGTTTCTTCAGAGTGTATTAGACCTAACACGCCACCTTTTTCTCCTCCTTCAGTTCTATTGTATAGAATACCTGTTTTATTGTCTTTTCTACCTAGAACATGTATCATATACATTTCATGTTTTAGACTTTCTTCTTCTGTTAGATTAGTCTTCAGATACTTTCTTCTCTCCACAGGGGGTAACCCTACTGTGTGTCTTTTAGAGTGTATCCTATTTTTAGTTCCTTTACCAATATAGTAGGGGGTTCCATCCTCCCTACAATACATGTAGGTGTAATAGTTATTCATAACATCTTATACTCGACAATACTATTTATAAGTGGTTGTCAAACAAAAACCCCCTAGAAGGGGGTTTTTCATCTATGTGTCGAGTATAGACATCAGTATTTATAGACCTTTTGTATATCTGTCAAGGTTCTGTTCTTCACTTAAGTTTGCACACATCTCACATCGAGGAATATTTTTCAAATGCTGAAATACGTGGTATAATTCGTGAAGAATAGTCTTGGTGTGTTCTGCACCATCCAGTCTCTCATCAATTTGAATAATAAACTCATTGTCATCCTCACGCATACACCATCCATCAACGCCTTCATCAGATAAGTCCATATAAACCACTGTTAGGTCTACACTATAGTCAGACAGGTATTCCATTAAGAACCAGTCTATAAGTGGCTTACAATCGGGTATAGGGTGGTCTGGGAGGTTGATACTAATAGAGTGCATGAGATAGTCCTTGATATACAACTCTGGTTCCCCATTGCATCATCCATAGGAATGACATAATAAAGATTAGTTTATGTGTGGTAGTCATCTCCTTGGTATAACTCCACATACTATAAGACCCTCTGACCACTTTACATGCCATTGGGGGACACTTATATGAGTGTCATAGGTACTGGGTACTATATCACAGAAATAAGAATAAATAATTCAAAATAGATTTTGTAATGAGCAATTTTTCTGATATGGGTTGGTATTACCTTCCTGAAATTATTACTAAAGAAGAAGCAATAAGAATTAAGTATCAAAATCTTTGTGGTGCTATGAGTGATTTGGGATCACTTGAAGGGCACTGGGATGAAGAAAGAGGAAGAGTATTAACTTGTTATGCTCCACCATTGTATATACTTTAAAATTCATAATATCATTATTTACGATGATGAAAATTTGAAAAAAATGTTACTGTCAATCTACTATTGGGCAAATCAAATCCAAATAAATTGTCTGGTCCATGCAATAAGTTAGAATCGTAACAAACAAATCTGTTGTAGACATTTTCTATACAACCATATCCTTCAATACATGTTCCAGTATTTTGTGGTGGATTAGGTGTGATGTAAACTACACCAGCACATTCAAACCCATCTCTATGATACTTGACTTGATTAAAATTGTCAATACTCTCCATAAAAGAATAAGGAGAGCAATGATAATATATTTCAAGATAAGATATGTTTTTATTTATTTCTTTCTGTAGAGTGTCAACTATTTTATTAGTTATCAATTTACCAACATTAGTATCTCTTGTAAGTTTAGGAGTTCTATATCCACCAAAATGTTGCAATTTATAGTCTTGTATTAGAGCGTGAGATCTAATAACTTCTATGTTATTAAAATAATTGTCAATGATTATCATATCATTTAAATAGTAAAAAATTAATTTCTGGAAGGTAAATATATTTTAATTCGCAGAGAACCAGATAATATTTCTTTATTCATATAACCTCTTTTTAGTCAACAAAATCCAAACATCCACTTCAACATTATTTGATATCATCATTTTACTCAGAAAGACGTTTACAATTTTCATATGAGGTTCAATTAAACTAACCATTTCTGAGCAGGTTCTTCTTGGGGGTCCATTATAAACTTCCGAACCCTCACATGATCCAATAATACTCATCCATAATCCATTATTAGATATAATTTTACTAACTTTTTCCGAAAATTTTCTTATGTCCTCATCAATCATACCATGAATGCAACCCCTATCAAAAACAAAATCATAATAGTTTTCTTTCAATAAAGTATCATCAAGAAAATTCAAGGTTTTAAAATTAACTTCCGAGTCTTTTCTATTTTTTGCTGCATAAATTGCTATCTCAGAAATATCAATACCATCAACTTCAATGCCCAAAGACGATAACCATAAAGAATTAGTTCCAAGTCCACAACCAATATCAATCGCAGTTTTTACTCTTGTATTATCAATTTGAGAAAAAAATTCTACCAAGTTTTTTTCTGGAACATATGTTTCCCATGGCAAACATTCAATATCATTTCTCTGCCAATAGTCAATCCAATCCATATCTCACCTAAAAATTTATATTAAATGCAACACTTATTCTTTCATCATCAGTCGTGTTACTTCTGACTCCATGGTCAATCCAACTAGGAAATAATATAATCATACCATTTTCTGGGATAATTTCAAATGATTGATTAGGATCACATCTTTTAAAGATGTTTGATATTTGCATATACTTGATAGGTGTGGACAGATAAAGATTTCCATCCTTTCCATTAGTTTTGTAATAATATATTCCAGAAATTCCTGCTCCCTCATGATGATGTGTTTGAATATGATGCTTATTATCGATACAAGTCATCCATGAATTCGTGATTTCAAATTTAACTTCACCCTTTAATCCTATAGATTTTAGATAGTTTACAACATTCTCTGATATTGATTGTATTAAATTTATACATCCATATTCATACAAGTAATTTGATTCTTGAATGTTTTCACTAACTTTGGTGTTTAGAGGGTCAAATGATTTGGGATGAAGTTTATTTGTAGAAATAAATTTTACTTTTTTTAAAGATAAAAAAATTTCTTGCTGAACTTCATCAAAATCTTTATCAATTAATTTATTTTTATAGACAGGAGTTGAAAATAAATTTAAAGTTTCCATAATTAAAATCCAATTATACTTATATCTTCTATTAATTCTGATACAGGAAGATTTAGCATTCCAGAATGAATCATTTCATAATCCTTATAATTAAATATACCCACCATAAACTCTTGTCCACGATATCTTTTATTGAAATTATATAAACTCTTTTGAGATTCTTCAGAAAATTTATAGTTCAAATTCATAATTAAGTTTGCTCTTTCGTGTATGTCTACCCAAAAATCACTCTGAAATTTAGAACCATATGAATAATGAAATGCTAAGGATATTTGATAATTAAACATATCTTGATAATATCTATGATTAGTAGATTCAAAAGATTCTAATGTTCTGTTCTTAAGAAAATCACAAATATATGTAGCAAAAAGTTCATAATAATATAATGACAATGCCTGTAAGGGTTCAATAAACATCAATCTATTTCCATTACTGGCTTCATATTTACTCCTCAACATTTTTTTTGCATATCTTGGTGTCCAAGAAAAATTATTATAACCATTATACTTAGAATTTTTTTTATTAATTCTAAAGTGTTCACTTACCTCTTCTTTTGTATTAAACTTACTATTAAAAAGATATCCACACTTTGTCATATTATTATCAGGAAATGGCAATCCAAATTGCCATCCGTGCTCTGTTGCTCTATGTAAAGTGTATGAATAATCATCTATAATATCTTCAGTATAAAGAACAGCACTATTAACGGTTTCAAAAATTGGTTTTACATATTCTCCACTATCACACCAACCAGCACAATTAATTACAAAGTCATATTGTTTATCATCAATAAAAACTTTGTCATGATTTATCCCATAATGAGTTACTCTTTTTGAATGATATTTTACCCCAACTTCTTCTAATTTTTGATGTATGAATGTATTAAAAATTTGACTTTCAAAATGAAAAGCAGTTGCATTTCCAGAAAAATGGTGTTTAAAATTTTTAGATTTGCCCCAGTTTATAAATTCAATTCCATTTTTAAATGAGACGATTCCCTCATCAATCAATTCACCAATGGTAATATCCAATACATCTATTAATAATCCACCTATATTTGGAGTTGTAGATTCCCCAACATTAATTGGTGGAGAATCTGGATCATAGAAAATTTCAACTTTATATCCATACTTAAGACAAACAAGAGTGCTAATAATAGAACTAGTACCCTTCCCAATTATTGCTATTTTCATTCGTTTCCATCAAGTAAAGACCATTCAACATCTAAACTGTCAATATAATCAAATGTTTCTTGATTATATTGAAGATCCATTAAAACTCTCACATCATGCTCATCTTCTTCCTCAAATCCACATGGGAACTCTGTTTTGTATACATTTTTTTCCCCATTCTCTTCTTTGATAGCATGTATCCAAACATATTTGTTTGCCAAAATTATAAACTTTGTAATGTCAGTAATCATTAATAAACTCCATTATCGTATGCATGTTCTAAGTAATAACCATTTCTTCTCACATAGTGAAAAAATATTTGATGATAGTAACTATCTTTGTTTCCTTTCATAGGATCTCTCCAATGAGGGATATCAATACCAGAATAAAGAACTCCATCTCCTGGTTTCGTAATGCAAGATATAAAACTACCATCAGGTTTTTCAAACATTAACGGCCAATCATAATCTAAGTTATTACTTATATTAATACTTATACTAACTTCACAAGCACCTCTATCTGTATGCTTTTCTAATTTTTGATTCTTAAAATAAAATCTATCATAATAGTATGTTGGATATAACTTTTCTCCAATATATTCCTCAAGAAATTTCATAATTTCATAATGTGCTTCCTTGAATTTTGGATGATTATATCTTGCAAGACTACCTGATACTTGATCTTCTATTTTATCTATAATAACTTGTCCTGGTTTTTTGTAAGTAAATCTACCTCTTTCCCAAGGTGGTTCTTCATAAAGTTGAGATGCATCAATTAATCCTGGCATCTCTATTACAGACCAATTAAATTTTTCTTTCATTTCCACCTCGGTCCTACTACCCATCCAACTAGAGATTGTCTATGACCAGAAGTAATCTTTTTGACACGATGCCTCATTCTACTATCAAAAACAATAACGGTTCCTCTTACTTTAGGTAGGAAAAAAGTAGATCCATCATCACCCATCAATTGAACTTCTCCACCTTCATATTCTTCGGGATCAGAAAGTTGAACAATAACAGATAACTTTCTAATTTCTTCAGAATTTCTAATTACAAAATTTTCTTGATTGTTTTCGACTGGTTTATAATATGAATCTAAACCAGCATCGACATGCCAATTATAATATTCTCCCTCATTATAAGAAGTATATTGCATAGATTCATGATCAAATCCAGAGATATCATATAAAAAATTTTCTCTATTTGCTCGAAGAACGTAATGATAGCAAAGTCCTACAATCCAGTGATAAGATGGTAACCAATCAACTCTACTATCTCTTATTGAATGTTGAACTCCAGCAAAAACATTTGCTTCTTTTAAATTTTTTTCCGAATTGTTAACATCATCTCTCACAATATCAATCAATTTTTTTGGCATAGATGTTTTATACCATATTGCACTATTTGCCATAAAATAAAAACAAACTCATAATAAATTATATATCATTATTCGATCAGTGTCAACTAGGAGATTCCCATCTTAATTCAGATTCATTAAAGACCCATGAATCATCTTCTGGAGGAACAATATATGCATTATATTCAGCAACATATACAGAACCTTCAGTTTTAGTGTTCACAGGATTTGATGGAGTAAATACCCAAGAATACTCATTGAGGGTGTTACCATCTCCATCAGATTCTGTACTTACAATTTCCCAGTTCCAACCAGATTCTTCAGACGGAGGAACAGGAACAAACATATCTAAAGTTGTATTATGTGTTGCACCAATTCTAGCAGGATTTCTTGGATTGGTAATTTGAACATAAGTTTCTCCTAAAGATGTTCTCTCTGCAATATATGTAGAATCTGCAGATATTGCATTTAAAACTATACGATTTTCATCGATTTGTGCGTAATTTGAAGGCATAATTTTTTATTTGTTAGATATATCTTATAAAAATTGCACCAGGTTGTGAAGGTTGTGTCCCCTCATCAGAACCTGGTGGATGTGCTCCACCACCATTACCATATTGAATACCAGGTCTAGGAGTTTGATCTCCATTTTTACCGGGACCTCCGGCAGATGCATTAGTATGTGTTGATATACCAGTAAAATATGCAATCGGTGTTCCTGATCCACCAGTTTTGCTAGCAGTCGCTACTGGACCTCCACTTCCTGCCCCACCTCCCCCTGCACTATCGCTTGAAGCACCTGGATAAGCATCTTGAAAACCAGGGAATCCTTGACCAGCAATGTTTGCCCCGACCCCACCATTAGACACATTCCATCCAGTTCCACCAGAACCTGATGCTAGTGGAGCATCATTACCAACGTTGGTTCCGGTGGAACCGGTAAGACCCTGAGCACCGGCAGGAGCAGTCAACGATCCTCCATTCCAATTAGCAACAGTATTACCATTTACTGTCCCAACAGTCATCGTATAGGGTGAACCAGAAACTACAGGATTGAATTTACTTACAAGCACAGCACCACCTCCACCTCCACTTCCCGGCTGGGATGAGGATCCGGGCCCTCCAGACCCTCCACCACCAATTGCTAAAACATCAACTCTGCCAGTTGCTGTTGGTGTGAAATTATTAGTGGTACTAAATTCATGAACCGTATATGGACCAGATTTAAAAATGTTATCACCGCCTGAACCTTGAGAAGTAAGTTTTCCTATAATAATTGCCATTTATTATTTCCTTGTTATAAATTATTTATAAAATGTTTTAGTAATTAAATTAAACTGAAGACGTAGATAAAGTTCCATCATTTGCAACAATTAAACGATATTGTGTACCATTTGGTGATGTTAAAATAAGACCCTTAGAATTACTAACTCCAATATATACATCGTCTAGTATGGTACAAGAAATTCCTGCTCCAATATTCACTGCATTATTGTCAGTTTTGAAAACTAGATCGGAAGAAGTTGTTTTATTTATTACAAAAGATGGTGTATCATCATCAAATATATCATCCTGCACTTTAAATGAACCCTGAATGTCAAGTACTCTTGAACTAGGATTATAAGTTAAATTACTAGAAGTTTCAGCACCTTGTGATCCAGTAGCACCATCAACAAATACTGGGTATACAGTCTCATCTGTAGAATTGTTGGCAGTTACTGTAAAGTTGTCTGCCGTTCCCGACGTATCTTGGTTAAGTGTTGCTACTCTGGCAGCTGCTACAGTACCTGAAGATATCTTTGTTCCATTTAAGGATGTTAAGTTAGCACCTGATACTACAGGAAGTGTAGCAGGGAACCTACTATCAGGAACCGTACCAGAACTAAGATTAGATGCATCGAGTGATGTTAAAGATGCACCAGATATAGCAGGTAATGTTCCAGAAAGTTGCCCAGCAGGCAAATTTGTTAATCCAGAACCTGAACCATTGAATGATGTGGCAAAAACGGCAGCAGTATTGTTTACACTAAATCCTGTCAGTGCCCTTCGATCTACCTTTAATGCAATAGTTTGTGCTTTATATTGATCATTTCCACCACCAGAAAATGCACCCGGATTTTCTGGTCCTGCACTTGTTTGTGCTTTATATGCGGACATAATTGTACAACTGTTCCCATATTCGCTTATGGCAAGAGAATATCCAGAAGGTGCCCCCGTTCCGACGAATTGATCATCATCAATCAATCCAACAGCCACGATCATGCACTCATCATCGATAGTGGTGATTGAAGGTGGATTTGGCATTCCAGATGTTCCTGTACTCTCGACAGAATTTACAGAAAAAGGTTGATCGGGATTAACACTTCTAAATGCAATCAGCATTGCTGTAGTATCATTATTATTTAATCCACTTGCTGTTATTGATGTTCCTTCAGAAAATTTGTAAAATGCTGCACTATCTGGATTATCATCATTGTCAGGTTGAGTTCCTAATCCTGGAATTGCTGTCCAACCAGTGCTTGGAGTAGCCTGGTTATCACTATCGGCCGCACTAAAAAATAGAACTAAATCACCTACCTCTATTCCAGATAAGGTTATGCTGTCACCGTCACGGATAGATGTACCACCTATATAAGATATATCTACAGTATTATCAATCTCTACTTTTAAACTGCCAGTTGCTGTAATACCACTCGCAGAAAATAATGTTGAACCCAGGTTTAAAGGTTTAGTTATCTGTACATCATCATCATCAATTTCCATAAGTGTATCTGTTGCACCTTTCACTACAAAAGCAGGAGCAGGATTTAATATATTACCACTTTCTGAAACGGTAAATAAATCATCAACTTGAAATTTTCCAGAAGGATCATTAGTTCCAATACCCATTCTTCCAGTAGAAGGATTAAATGTAAGACCTCCT
>TARA_Y100000385_G_scaffold291714_1_pt1 | contig 12457 bp, 29 predicted proteins | sample TARA_Y100000385 | Tara Oceans TARA_Y100000385 (sample SAMEA2620980) | marine metagenome | biome: marine biome (ENVO:00000447); feature: surface water layer (ENVO:00002042); material: "saline water (ENVO:00002010), including plankton (ENVO:xxxxxxxx)" | depth 5 m
GTTAAATATAATCATAATAAACGACATAAAAAAATCTGGAGTGAACTTTTTTTAAAAAAATGGAAAGTTTAACCCTGGAGTGCTACTAATAGGTTAATTCTTTGTTAACAAAAAAGGACTCATTAGAGTCCTTAATGTTTAAAGCTTAATTAAGCTGGGCCACCTACTCCGAAAAGAAACATATCATCTTCTTGGTCATTGTCGCTACCTTTCTCGATGAAGAACTCAAAAGGAGCTCCGGATTCATCTTTAATGGTCTTTCCAAATTCTTGAATTTGAATCGGTTTCATCTCAGAAGGTGTTACCTCTTCTGAAATGTCGTCCATCTTTATTACGTATTTTTTGGGTTATTATATTATATATCGAAATATTTGGGAAAGTTTATCTACCTGTGCATCTTTTTAGCACGAATTGTAGATATTTTTATTTCTGGATATTCGTCTTCTAGACTTTTTACCAATCTTAGGTTTTCTGCATCATCATCATAGAATTGCAAGTCATTAAAACCTTTATCAATGATTTCTCTAAATGCCTCTTTTTTACGGTCTGCAATATCTCCTCTGTATCCATGAACCTTGTCGTTTACTGCGAATACAAGGTCTCTATCTATTGGGTGTTTAAGATGGTCCTTTAACCATTTATAAATCATGTCCTGATCATCTCTTGCTGTAACAATTCCAATTGCTATCTTTTTTCTGTAGGCTTCTTTAAATATTTTAAAATAATAGTTTATAAGTTTTCCAGCTTTCATAATTTCAAGACTTTGAAATTCGTCAAAGTTTAAAATCTGATTGGGTTTCTTTTGAAATGTATTGAATTCTTCTGGAGTAAGAGAGAATTCTTCTCCAGTGAGTTTATCTTTTACCCATATTTTGGCAGTTGAGACAATTATTGTGTCGTCCAGGTCGAAAACTAATATTTTTCCGTGGTCTTTATAGGGTTTCGCTTCATATAACTCGTTTGGGCTCATAACATTTTATATATCTTCCTCGATTTGCGGAAGTTCTTTCTCCATTTCTAATTTCCACAACATAGAATTAGGAACTATAAACTTACGGTCGTGTGGATAAACATAAAAAGTAGTTTTCCATATATTTTGGCGGACTATTCGGGCCTTCTTAACTCCTTTAATGTAAACGATATCGTCTACGTCAAAATCATGGCCCCATAAAAACTGGACTCCAATAAAAAAGTTTTGTATTGCATCTTTAAAAATAAAACCTAAAAGAGATACAAGTCCAAAGACTACCCATTCTATTATATATGTAGAGTTCCAATTCTCCATAGTTTTTTAGAGTAGATCGTCACCTTGTATTTTTTTAAGCTCTTCTCTTAATTCAAATAGCCTCCACTCATAATCTAATAGCTCATCTCTAACTATTCTTCCGTGCTTAAATGCTTTTTTAGCAGCCATATATTCTCTTTCCAGCTTTTTAATACTCTTTTTTAAATTTATTATTGTAGGGTTATAAATTTCGGGACTTTCAAGTACTTCTTCAGGTGCTCTTCTTCCACCTTCTGTAATTACCAAGTCAAACTCTGAAAATAATTTTAAAAATTTATCTATATTGCTCATTTGTAAAAATTTATCTATATTATATATCCTGAATCTTTTTTGTCCTGTTCGGTCGTATATCCTAATTGTAAGGAACATTCTTTACATGTCTTAACAAGAAACCCCTTTTCGTTTAATTCTATTTTGTATTCAAGGTGTTTGCAACCTTCTTGGGCTTCTTTTAATTCTTTTTTAAGTCTATTAATACTAATAATTAGTTTTTCTGTCTTAGACTTAATATCTTCCTCTTCATTCTCCATGATGATTTATCCTATACTTCTCATAGCTTGAGTATCTCGGTATAGTATTTTTAAAATAAAAAACAAGAGACCTCTTTCCGTTTAAGTAAAGAGTTTTATAAAAACCTGAAGGTATAAGTGCTCCTGTTTTTAACCATTGATTATTTTTAAATTCAATTGAAACCTCAACATCAACTCTTTCATATTGCCATGCAAGCTGTCTTTCATAATCTTCAAGTTGTTTCCAAACTCCTTGATTTAATTTTGAATGCTGTAGAGATACATTTAAAAAAGAAAAGGTTTCTCTAATAGATCTTTCAAAACAATTTTGACTAGCAGCAGGGACTATATGTCCTCTATCCCATATATTGTTGTAATAGTCTCCATTATTAGATGTATGAATAGAATCGCATCCATAAAAAGAAAGTCCTTTTCTAGAAAAACCTTCTGTTCCGCAATTAATAACTCTATACTTTATATAAAGTGGCTGTTCTTTTACTTCACTATAAATTCCTGAATAATAGGTTGATTCGAAGCGCACGCTATCCCTTTTTACTTGTCCTAGACATGTAAAAAAGGATAGAATACAAAATAACGTTAATAATTTATTTAGCGGCTTCATTAGGTTTGCTAACTATTTCTAGAGCCCTTGCTACTAAAACAGCATCATTTACTGTTAATACTCCAGCCTTTTGCGCTAATTGAGATGCCTGTGCTAATACACCGACAGCTGAATTAATATTCATGTTGGCTGCTGTTGTGAAAGGAGATTCATTATTATTTGTTAATGTTCCTTTGTTTTCTGCTGTTGCAGTTTCTGTTGTTGTTGTTGCTTCTTTACTCATATTGTTTTATTATTTATATGTTTATATTAAAAAAATAGTTTTTGTTTCAAAGTTTTTTAATTAACTCTGTTAATTCAGGCTGTGGAAAAACATCACTTTTATCTTTTCTTACATTTGTGTGACTTATTAGACCTCTTATTTTACCATTGTAAACAGAACTATTCCATTCATAAGGGTTATCTCCGGTCTCTAACATCATTTGCATTCCTAATTTTAGAGATATTCCATGTTTATCGGAAAGATGTTTTAAAAGAGCTTCTAAAGATATCAGTTGTTCTTCTGAATATTTATGAAAGGCCTTATAACCTCTAAATTTTTTATCTAGTATACAAACCTGATCTTTGCTGACTTCTTCGCCAAACCAAGTGTACCACTTACCGTCTTTTTCTTTTAAACCGCCGGCGCTACATATCTCAATAGATAATGTTTGTTCTTTCATAGAATAACTTCCACCAGCACCGATGTGCCATCCAAAATATTTATCGTCTATTGCTCTAAGAATTTTACCGTCGTACTGTTTATCTAAACCGTCTGAAGATACTCCTCCAATTACATAATTGGTTCCAACTCTACCTCTATTATCTCTACTCCAGTGGTCTATACATTTATAAGGGTTATGTCTTCCTGCTGTGTGGTGGATCATGATATATTTTTTAGGAGTTACTTTTTTAACATATTCTCCTTCTGGAAGGTGATAGGTTTCTATCCATGCTTGATAGCATTCTCTATCAGTATCGACATCCATTTCTTCTGGTTTATATCCTAATTTGTCCCATGTTAGTGGACCAACAACACCATCAATTGCTAAACCATTCCTTTTTTGGAAGCCCGTTACTGATGCGTGCGTTGCCTTTCCGAAGATTCCGTCTACATTTCTCATGTTTAATAATGTTTGAAGAATTTTAACCAATTCTCCTTCACTTCCATCTCGTAGTATCATTTTTCCTTTATTATATTTTCTATTTTATGCTTAAGATCTATTATTAGTTTATATATTTCGTTTTTATTTTTAGTTATATGTTCAAATTCCCAAAAAAGTTCATATTCTTTTTCTAAATACACTTTAACCTTTATTTTGTAAAGAGGTCTCTCTTTTAATAAATCTGCCCAGATGTCTTCTTCTTTAATCTGTCTTCTTGCATCTCCAATAAGCACAAAATCCGGTTGAACAGTTGCTGTTAAAAAAAACCCGGTTTCTGGTCCGGTTTCTGCAAAATAATAATCAGGCTTAACTTCGTTTTTAATCATAAAAAGGCGCTTAACGACATCCTTTTTAGATTTGTCTTTTTTTAAAATTTCTATACTGCTTTTAGTAAGGGGTTCTTTTATATAAAAATCTGGAATATCTAGTTCTAAAAGTTTTACCATTTATTTTAAATTAATCATTTAAAAAACTATCTCTCTTTTCTTTATTCTTTTTTTCAGTGGCAATATCTAGAAGATCTTCTCTTTCTTCGCCTTCTTCATACCATGGTGGGCTATCGTCTTCTTCATCTTCTTCCCATTCTTCTTCATCTTCATCTTCTTCCCATTCAATTTCTTTAAACTTTTCTTCGTTTTCAATCTCTTCTAATTCTTCTTCCCATGCTTCTTCATCTTCTTTAGAATTGTAGTCCTCATCTTCTAATATATCATTGATGTCTTCTTTAAGTTCTTCTGTTTCTCCAGGTTTAATATAATCTACCAATGATTTAATAAACCCTAAAGCGACAAGTGGTAAAATACCTGCTGCAACTCCAGCTAATACTCTTTTTTGAAATAACGGATCTTCTTCTATTAAATCAAATAGTTCTGACCATTGTGTAAAATCTCCCATGTGTACAAATGCATGATAGAGATTTCCTTGCATTTGCATAAGTGTGATAACTATAAATAAGGCCCATACAAGAGTTCTATTCATTTTGTTTAAAATAACTAGTGATGCTAGAGAAGCCGCTGCTCCTATTTCAAATGCAACTGCTAATGTAATTGCCATCCATCTTGGGTTTGCAATTTCAAAAAAATCAATAACGTGTACCGTTGATATTAGAGAAACTAAAATATACAGAGAACAAAATATCCCTATAATAAATTTTCTGACTAGACTTGGTTTCATAAAAGTTTTTAATTTTCTTCTCTATTCTTATAAGAATTAATTGGAGTATGATGCTTGTCGCTTAATTCTTCTATTTCAAGAGTTCTCCATGCTGGAGTGTTTTTTATTAATAGTATCATCTCAGGGGTTTCTATCACCTTATGATTAATAATAGTCTCTAAACTGTCTATTTTCTGATTTGCTACCTCTACTTGAACTTTAACCTTTTCTGCGGTTCTTACAGTAGAGCATGTTTTAAAATATATTAAAATTAAAAGTACACAAACTATTTTTATTCCGTGTTTTGTAAAAAATTTATCAAACTTATTCATATTATTATTATTTTACTTAAATTTATATATCTCTATTATTCACCGTATTTTTCTCTATAGGATTCTCTTATTTCCATAAAACTTTTATAGTAGTCTTTTAACTGCTCCTGATCTAAAGAAAAGCACTGCGGCATAAGATCAACTTCGTTAGCAATCCATATTTCTGCTCCATCTGCTTTTATTCCAGTCCTATCCCAATAGGCAACCCAATAGGCAGCAGTCTGTCTGAAATAGTCTTGTACCCATTCTTCGCGTTTAGGTCTTCTCGAGTTCTTGTAGTCTATGATTTTAATTGAACCATCATCCAGTTCTGAAACGTTATCAAGAGTTCCAGCATATCCTCCACCTTTTAAAGTCCAAAGAAACCTTTCTGAGTCTATAACCTTTTTAACTCTACCAAAAAACCGACTGTTATTATACCAGAATTTATCAAACATTTTCCATGCTTCATTATAGTAGAGTTGGCCATTTTCAAGTTCTGTAATTTCTAAAATTTCTTCGTCAGTTGGCGCGATGTCTTCAAGATTATCTCTTTTCTCCTGTTGAGTTCCTGGCATGGGCTTATATAATTCTATTAACCTGTGCATTATTGTACCACGATTCATGGATAGGTTACTGATTCTGTCTGCCTCTTCTTCTCCAACCCTTTTTCTCCAAGCATCCAAACCAGATTTATCTGACATAGATCCCATGACTGTTGTAACAGAAGGGAGGGTTGCAATAACCTTTTTACCGTCTTTTTTTACCTCGTAGTATCTACGGCCGTCTTCTTTATAGACTCTTTTAATTGTTTCGCTCATAAAATTGATGATATGGAGTCGGCTATTTTTCCAAAAATATTGTAAAAAATAAACCACCTTATAACTAAATAGAATAAAAACCCATAAATAAATGTATAAAGGGTGTTTCCTAACATTAGTAATATATTTAGTCTATCAACAACTGGCCAAAAAACTACTAAATATGCTCCAGCTCCTGTAATTTCTTGCATCTGTGGATAAACCTCGTCTGCGACTCCTAGATTTTGTAAAGATTTTCCAAATCGGCCCATTTCTTTTAAAACATAGGACTGCTGAATTTGTTCAGCAGCCCCTAAAACCTCGTCTGGAATATTGACTACTCCATAAACTCTTCCTATCCAATCTACTCTAAGTTCATCTTTTTCTAATTCTAATCTATTCTGTTTAGTTAGTCTTTGAAACTTGAACCAAACTGTAAATTCAATAAAGAAATTATACCAATAAGTAAATGGTAGAGTAAGCCAGTAAAAGATTGATTTTTTCACACTATTATTTTTTATTAGCCTCTGAAACAGCTACTCTAACGTCTTGTGCTAATGTTTTGATAGTTTGCATGCTTTTTCGTACTCTTGTACCGGCTGCCTTGTTTCCTTTTTCATTAAACTTGTTTGCATCCTCTTGGATTTCGTTTAATGTTTCTTGTAATTGTTCTAATAATTCTTGCATAATTTAATTTTTAAATATTAGTTATTATATTAAAAAAATGAAAATTGTTTCATTTTTGTGGAGGATATCGGACTCGAACCGATGACCCCTTGCGTGCAAGGCAAGTGCTCTAGCCAAGCTGAGCTAATCCCCCATTCTTTATTCTTTTGATTCTCCTTCCTCTGATTTTTTTGTTTCTTCTTTTACTAATTGCTCTAATTGGGATGCTATTGATTTTCCAACCTCTGTAGTTAAAGCATCTAAAGCCTCCTCTTCAGAATCTTTTCCATACATTCTAAATCTTCCGAACGCATGTACTATTTCGTCGAGAGGAATTCCTCGTTCATGTTTTTTTGTTTTAAATGTTAAAAATTCTTTTTGAGAATTATCCATTGAAAGAAAAACTTGAACCTCTTTGTCTGTTTTGGTATTAACCTGTTCGACTAATTTTTCTAATATGATTGCATTTTCACTCATAGTTTCTTAATTTTATTTATATATCTTTTTTCTTAGCAGTAATTCCCCAAGTAAATGTTTCTCTATTTCTTTGGTATTGTTCCATTACCCATTCTATATTGCGTGTTTCGAACGTTTTTGTCTCTTCTTTACCGCTAACATACATAATATTTACTGTTATTTCTTTCGAAGGAGTACAGTGATTTGCTGCAATTTCTTCTAATTTTTCATCGCTTAGCGAGTCTATGTATGCGCTATCTATCGGAACTTTAGACTTTCTAAAGTGTTTTTCGATTTCTAATATTATAGCCGCTCTTCTATTTAAACTTTCTAATAATTCTTTTTCTTTTTTAGTCATTTTTATATTTTTTCAGCGATTAACATTTTACCTCTTCTAATTCTATTCTTTACGGTTTGCAAATTAACTTTATGTTTTTGTGCAATATCTTCGTACTTCATGTTTTTAATTAAACGGTCTTCCATAATATCTTTATACATGGGTTTAAGATTTTTCATTGCACTTAACGCTCCGTAATACTGTGACATTATTACATTATCTTCTTCGATAAAGTCTTCTTCGGTTTTCTGTTCCATTTCTGCAAGTCTACCAGATATTGAATCATTAACTACACATCCTTCAGATATTTGTATTCCATAGTCTCTTAATTGGTCTAAAGAACTTTTTTGATTTCTTTCTTTTATCCAGCCTAAAGATTCATTAAACGCTATTTTATATAGCCAGGTTGTAATTTGATATTCAGGTTTGTACTGTTCTATTTTAGTCCATAGTTTTACAAGCACATTTGATAAAATATCTTCTGTTGCGTCTCCGTCTTTTACAATTTTTCTAATATAACTTCTAAGACCTGGTTTAACTCTTTTGTAAAGATTGTTATAATCTCTTTCAGATCTGGTGTTATAAAAGTTTTCGGCTAATTCTCGATAGGTTAATTTCTGCATATTGTTATTTTTTTAGTTTTTAATTATAGTACTAATATAATAAAAATAAACGACATAAAAAAATCCGGTGGTAATTATTTTTTAAAAAGTTTACTTTTTTACAATTCAGATAGTAAATCTAATAAAGAATTAATATCTTGTGGTTTAAAATTGCACTGGTCGGTACTACAATTAATAATTTTCTTTTTAGGGGCAGTTTTGTGCTTTCTATTAGGATATCCCGTTATTTGATAAAAGTCCTTCTTTTTATTGTACCACTCTGCCATTGGCCAATATGATAATATTGAGTCTATATTCTTTTCTAAAAAAATGTCGCCTATTATTTTTACTCTTTCTTGTAGGGTTCCTTTTGAATGCAATTCTGAAAGAGCTTCATCGTTTTCACCAAGCATCATAAAAATTCGTTTACCTTTTAGTTTTAAAAGACAGTCATATGCTGTTTTTGGATCCCATGCGAAATTTCCTAAATGATATACAATATCTTCATCCCCTACCGTGCTATTCCAATTTTTTACCAAAGTTTCTGTCATTTGGTCTACGTCATCAAAGGGCCTTCTCCACTTTCCAATAGCGGAGGGCCGGCCCAATTGCATATTTCCCGTAATAAATATTTTCATGCTACTATAAATTTAATATTGTATCTGCTCCAAAGACTTTTCATTAATACCTCTTCTTTGCGATTGTTACTAGACAATTTTATCTTTTTATCATCACTCGTGTCTATAAAAAGATAAATTACAAAATCATAATCTGTTGAATAAATAAGAGATTGTCCCATTCCAGATCTTAAAGCTCTTCCATTATCTCCTCTTTTAAATTCAATTGCAATATTCATTTCATCCATTTGTAGAACCATATCTGGTCGGTTCTTTGTACCCATAAAATGGGTGTGATGGACTGTTGTTTTAACATTTCCTTCCCAAAGTAGATTTGCTTTTACAAATTCTCTTGCTCTTTGAGAATCTTCCCATCCTCTTTTTAAAACCAGAAATTCTGTAAGGGTGTTTATTAAAATAGGATAGGTGAATTGTTTAATTTTGTCTTCGGACTGTTTTTTATAGTCGATTGTTTCGAATATCTCTTGGTGAGTTATTCCATTACAAATTGATTCTAAAAGATTAAGTCTTTTTTTACTTTTTGTTGTTTTTAACATCTCCAGCAGTTTCTAATGTAGGTTCAACTTCTTCGGTCTCTTCTTTTTCAAGGGCTTCGATATTTACATCAAGGTCTTTTAATTTCACATGAAGGTCTTGAACTTCTCTATTGGCTTCTCCTAATTTTGCCATTGCTGTTGTAACGTTTTCTCCGACAAGTGTTAACATTCTAACAAATTTTCTTGCAGTTTCGATACCCTGTCCTTCGCAATTTAAAAGAGCTTGATAGAGCGCATTTAATTCATAGGTCTTTAATTCAAAATAGAGTTCAGTGTCTTTATTTTCAGATAATTCTGTTGTAAGTCTTACTCTTTCTGCTTTTAATCTATCGTGCAATGTAACTATAATTGCCGCATTTTTTGTTTGCCACGTGTAACCTTTGTTTAGGTGGTCTAGGATTGTTTTAATCATTTTAACGTCATCTATCTCTATTTTAAAAGTAGCTGCCGCTTGTTCTTTTGCAAGAGAGTTTGCTTGTTTTTCAAGCTCTTCTCTTTCTTTTCTTAACTTGTTTAATTTAGTCATTTTATGTAATTTAGGGTTTGTTTATATATCTTTAAAATTCAGGGTTTGTTATTCTTAAATCGTATTCTTTAAAATTTTGAAATTGCTCTTCATCAGCCTCAAATCTTCTAGAAATAGAATCATTTTGGTCGTCTCTCAAAATTAAACGGGTCAACCTGGTTGTAGGTTCAATATCTAAATAGACTATCAAACATTTGTTTTTAATTCCTTCAGATAAATGGTCTAACCCCTCAGGTGACATGATTAACACATCCGATGCATGAAATTCACCAAAGGTTAAACCATATTTCCAACCTTTGAATTCCATGTGCTCCATAATATCTCCATCTTCCATCATATCTATAAATCTATCGTCTGAAACATAATGATAATCGAAGCCGTCTTTTTCACCTTTTCTAGGTTTTCGTGTTGTGTGACTTACGCCACATCTAAAGCCTTTGTGTAGAAGTCTATTTTTAAAATAGTCTTTCCCGGCTGCTGCTTTTCCTACTAATATTATTTTCATAAAGATTATATACGAGAATTCTAAAAAGTTTAATTTAATTTTGAAGTTAAAATTTCTTTTAACCACCTTAAAGGCCAGTTTCTGGCAAGATCTGATTCTATGCATTCAGTCCTTTCTGGATGCCATTGAATTAAAAGTATATTTTCACCTTCTAGGGCCTCTGCTACCCCGTCCTGTGAGATATAACAAACGGATAGTATTGGTGATATATTTCCACAATGCTGATGATGTCTTGAGTTTACAAGAAAAGATGTTCCATCGTAAGGAGATGTAACAGGATGCCATAAACTTTTTAAATTAGCCGGACATGTTCCATCAATTGCTTCCGGCTGTGGGTGATGTTTTAATGCGTCTTCCAGTTCTAAATCATCTATTGTTCCTCCTAGTACCATATTTACTAGTTGCATTCCTCTGCAAATTCCTAAAATAGGAACTGAAGATAAAATAGCACTATCAATTAATTTAAGTTCAAACTCATCTCTAACGGGCCTTTTACCATAATCTGCTCCACCGCATAAAATAAGAGCGCCTTCGATTATAGGGTCTTCTTCTGTTAAGATTTTAAAATCTAAACCGTGACTTAAAATTAAATCTGCCCAAAGCTTTAATTTTTTGTCTGTAGCCGGCGGTGCTAAACTTATTTTCATATTCCGGAATCGTCTATTATTTGTTTAAGTAATACTCTAAGTTCTTTCCATTCTCTCTTTTCTAAAATTAAAGACCTTGCTATAAGTTTTTTGTTTTTTAATCTATTTTTTTCTGGAAGGGGCTTTGTTTCCCATTGATAAAAAAGTTCATCTTGTATCTCTACAACTCCTTTATATTCTCCAGATTCTACAAATTCAAAACCAACATTTTCTAAAAATAAATCATCATCTATTTCTGTAATTATTTCTATAACTCTGCTATATGTTCTTAGGGTATCTAAAGACTCTATGTTCTTTTCTTTCTGAAATTCTTTTTGTAGTCTATTGCAATTTTGAATTAAATTTTCTTTTAAAAAAAGAAGAGTAGGTCTTAGATTTTCTGACTGTTCTAAAGATAATATTTCTTTAAATTGTATAATTTTTTTAAATTGACGTATTAGCTTCTTCATTTTTTAAAAAATATATTTTTGTATATTTATCTAAGTCTACTTCATATTTTATACTTTTAAAAAATATTTGTTAGTAAAAGCGCTAAGAACCAAAATAATGCCAATCCTAAAAATAGGAAAATAAAGTCCCAATTATAATCATCTTTTAAACTCATACTTTTTTATTTTTGCTTTATCATACTTTTTCCAATACTCTTTATTATAGAATTCTAAATACTCTTTTTCTACTTCTAAGTCTCTTTGAGTAACTATAATTGGAAGTCTATAGATTTCATCATATTGCATAATATCTTTTAGACTTTGTGCCATATTGTTTTATTTAGTTTTTCTATTATTTCTGCCTTTTCCTTTCTAAGGTCTTCTCCATAGGGAGCCCATCCTATATTATGTTCCATTGCTATTTCCCAATTAACTTCTCTTAGTCTTTCAGTTAACATCCAATATTCGTCCTGTGTTATCTTTTTTTCCATACTATTTTTTTAGTTTTAATTATATTTTCAACTGTTATTTCCCAGTCTTCTTCTATCGTATCATGATGGTAGAAACATTCATTTTTACCATCTGTTTTAAAATGTTCATGTAAATGAAATTCATATTCTGTAGTTCCTGAGTATGTTATTTGTCCATCATATTGATAGTCTTCAACAATACTACAAGATCCTAATAGAAATAAAATCGAAGAATATCTAATTAGCTTTCCCATTCTATACTCATCTTTTTTTTGTTTTATTTGCTTCAATAGCTTTTTTAAAAAGTTCATCAGTGTCTGTAACTAAACTTGGAAAATTTGATCTCATCCTTTGAGCCCATCTGAAAGCCCATTCATGAGATATGAGCCTCTGTTCATTTGTTTTACAGCTAGAGACTACTTTTTTAACATATTCGAGTTGATTATCTAAGGTATTTTTTTCCAAATCTTTTATCCATTTATTTATTTGTGAACATCTTTCATATTTCTCCTGTTGTATGAGACTTTGTAGTTTTCTTCTAAGATATGGTATGTCATCCGTTTCTTTCATTATACTATTCCGTTTCTTGAAGCTAAATGTTTTTCTAGCCTGTCTATTAACATCTCTATAAGAATATAGTGAAAATCTTCTTTGCCTAAATCTAGAAGATCTTCCATTTCCTCATGACAATCATATAACTTTCTTAAAAGAACCTGTTCTCTTTCTAATATGTTATCTCTTTTACTCATCTTTGTCTTGTTTAATTATACTAACCACTCTTCCTCTACTAAGCGGTTTAAGAATCCTTTGAACTGTTTCTTA
>TARA_Y100000385_G_scaffold288907_1_pt1 | contig 12447 bp, 9 predicted proteins | sample TARA_Y100000385 | Tara Oceans TARA_Y100000385 (sample SAMEA2620980) | marine metagenome | biome: marine biome (ENVO:00000447); feature: surface water layer (ENVO:00002042); material: "saline water (ENVO:00002010), including plankton (ENVO:xxxxxxxx)" | depth 5 m
TAGCTGCAGTGCCTGCAAACAGTGAATTGCGATCTATTTCTTGATAGAGTAAGCTTGCTTTTTCGTCATTTCGTTTTGCAATAGTCTCTACACCACCATTAGCCTTCAACCAGCGGAGAGTAAGCATACTAACATAGACAGAAAAAACAGGAGGGGTATTGAACATACTGCCCTTTGAAATATGTGTAGTATAATCTAACATGGTGGGAATATAGCGTCCTGAGCGCCCCAGCGCATTCTTACGCACAATAACTAAGGTTGCACCCGCGGGTCCCAGGTTTTTTTGAGCTCCTGCGTAAATAAGGTCGAAGTCTTTCACATCAATAGACCTCGAAAAGATATCTGAACTCATGTCTGCTACAACGGGAACACGCGTATCAGGGAAGTCTTTTATTTGAGTACCATAAATAGTATTGTTCGAAGTGCAGTGAAAGTAATCCGCCGATTCATCAATTGTATAACCTTTGGGAATATAATTGTAATTGGCATCTTTTGATGATGCCAATACTTCCGCCTTTCCTAAACCTGCGGCCTCCTTGTATGCTTTGGATGACCAAGCACCCGTATCCAAATATTGAGCCTTTCCACTCTCAGTCAACAAGTTAAAGGCTACCATAATAAATTGCATAGAAGCTCCCCCTTGAAGGAAAATAACTTCATGGGTATCTGGAACATGCAGTAATTCTTTTGTTAGAGCTACAGCCTCATCCATAACCGCTACAAAGCTTTTACTGCGGTGAGAAATTTCAACAACGGACAACCCGAGGTTATCGAAATCAATTAAAGATTCCGAAGCCTCTTTAAAAACTTCTTGCGGAAGAATGCACGGGCCAGCAGAGAAATTGTGAATTTTCATTTTTTCATTTTTAATAAGCTACAAAACTAAATTGTTCTACTACCAATAATGCGTGCCGCAGGAAAAAGTTTCGGTTAATATTCACTACATATTCACAAATTCAAACGACTTCAGAACCCACAATAAGGCATGAACAATGTATGCCGCTTTGTGCGTAACTTTGACTATTACTTTTCAATTTAAAATCACAGAATAAATGGCCAACGGAATTTTCAATGTACCAGTCGCATCAAATGAACCTATTTACGATTATGCGCCAAATACACCTGAACGCGAAGCTTTACTTGCTTCGTACAGAAAACAATACACGTCAACCGTAGACGTGCCAATGTATATAGGTGGACAAGAGGTTCGCACAGGTAAACTAGGAAAGTTAACGCCTCCGCACGAGCACCAGCACATTCTAGGCCATTACCATATTGGTGACGAAAGCCATGTTAAAGCGGCTGTGAATAGTGCATTAGAGGCACGCGAACAATGGGGTAATATGCCCTGGGAACACCGGGCGGCCATTTTTTTAAAGGCTGCCGATTTGATTAGTGGGAAATACCGCTACAAAATAAACGCAGCTACGATGCTTGCCCAAGGCAAGAACTGTTTCCAAGCAGAGATTGATGCAGTCTGCGAATTTGCTGATTTTCTGAGGTTCAATGTAGAATACATGACTCAAATTTACAGCGAACAACCAGAAAGCGCGCCAGGAATATGGAATAGACTTGAATACCGTCCTTTAGAAGGTTTTGTTTTTGCAGTAACTCCTTTCAACTTTACGGCAATTGCTGGTAATCTACCTGCAACTCCAGCGCTCATGGGTAATACTGTTGTTTGGAAGGCGGCGGATAGCCAAATATTTTCAGCTAATGTTGTAATGGAGATATTTAATGAAGCTGGCTTGCCAGATGGCGTCATCAATCTAATTTATGTTGACGGACCTGTAGCAGGTGATTATATTTTTAAGCACCGTGATTTTGCGGGATTGCACTTTACTGGATCTACGGCTGTTTTCCAACATTTATGGAAAACCATTGGCCTAAACATCAATTCGTATAGGTCTTATCCTCGTATCGTAGGTGAGACTGGCGGAAAAGACTTTGTTGTGGCACACCCATCTGCGAAAAGCAAAGAAGTTAGCACCGCTTTGAGCAGAGGTGCGTTTGAATTTCAAGGACAAAAATGTTCAGCAGCTTCCCGTGCCTATATACCTAAAGGTATGTGGCCGGCTGTAAAGCAAGAACTTCTAGATGATATTAATTCCTTCAAAATGGGTACCCCGGAAGATATGGGTAACTTCATTAACGCTGTAATTGATGAGCGTGCATTTGATAAAATTGCCGCTTACATTGATGATGTGAAAAAACAAGATGATGCTGAAGTAATCATTGGAGGGCAATACGATAAAAGCGTTGGCTATTATATAGAACCAACCGTTGTGGTCACTTCTAATCCTGCATTCCGTACTATGGTTGAAGAGATTTTTGGCCCGGTTCTAACCATATACGTCTATGAGGATGAAGCGTGGAACGAGACCTTACAATTAGTGGATAACACCTCTGATTACGCATTAACGGGGGCAATCTTCTCAAGAGATAGATATGCTGCCATAGAAGCTGCTAAGGCACTTGAGAATGCAGCTGGTAATTTTTATATAAACGACAAACCAACTGGTGCAGTTGTGGGCCAACAACCCTTTGGTGGAAGCCGTGGTTCAGGAACTAATGATAAGGCTGGTTCCTATATGAATCTACTGCGTTGGGTAAACGCACGTACCATCAAAGAATGCTTGGTTCCACCTACAGATTATCATTATCCTTTCTTAGGGTAATACTTATAAATGAAGAGGCGCTTTTTAAGCGCCTCTTTCATTATACGGTTAGTCGATTTTCGGAACTTGAAAATTTTGAATTTCTTTTCGAGTCAAATAGACTACTTTTTTTGTTTCAAAAAACTCTTCCGAAAAAAATCGGCTTAACGGCGTTAACTCAGCCTTTAAAGGCCCTAACTCCTCGGCTAGTTCACCACCTTTTAAATAAAGGAGTCCGTTAGAACGTTGATGGTCTGAATTTTTCCTGTCTATGCGGCCCTTAATCCATGGGATAAAGCGTTGCATATGCGTGACTGCTCTGGATATTACAAAGTCATATTGATATTTCAATTGTTCCGCACGAACATGTGTTCCTTCCACATTTTCTAGTCCTAAAGCCTCTGCTACTGCCTGTACAACTTTAACCTTCTTGCCTATTGAATCCACTAAATGGAAATCTGTCTTAGGAAATAAAATAGCTAAGGGAATACCGGGGAATCCGCCACCGGTTCCTACATCAAGTACGACCTGACCGGGTAAAAAATTATATGCTTTAGCAATCGCCATACTATGAAGAACATGCTTCAAGTAGAAAGAGTCCATATCTTTTCTACTGATTACATTAATCTTTGCATTCCAGTCCTCATAAAGCGGTTTTAACTGCTCAAGTTGTTTACGCTGTATATCCGTTAAATCAGGAAAATGAGAGAAAATAAGTTCAGTTGTATACATGGTTCAAAGATATGCCCATAGGTGGTACTTTTGCTCTTTATGAAGTTTCTACTCAAACAAACAGATTCCAAGAGTTCTGCACGCGCCGGAATAATCACTACGGATCATGGTCAAATTCATACGCCAATCTTCATGCCCGTTGGTACGGCAGGAACTGTAAAGGGAGTACATACTAAAGATTTAAAGGACGACACCAAGGCCCAAATCATCTTGGGAAATACCTATCATCTTTTTCTCCGACCAGGAACTGCTATTCTAAAAGAGGCTGGTGGTTTACATAAGTTTAATGGCTGGGACGGGCCCATACTTACAGATAGCGGTGGCTATCAAGTGTATAGCCTTGCCAATCAGAGAAAAATAGATGAGCAGGGTGCTACTTTCGCTTCCCATATTGACGGTACAAAGTATCTTTTTACTCCGGAAAAAGTCATGGATATTCAGCGCGAAATAGGCGCAGATATCATAATGGCCTTTGACGAATGTCCACCCTATCCGAGCAGTTATGAGTATGCTAAAAAATCCATGCAAATGACTCACAGGTGGTTGGATAGATGCATGAAACAATTGTCAGCAACTGAACCACTTTATGGACACAATCAATCGCTATTCCCCATTATTCAGGGATCAACTTTTGAAGATTTGAGAGATGAAAGCGCTGAATATATTGCCAGCAAAAACGCTGACGGTAATGCCATTGGTGGATTAAGTGTTGGTGAACCTGCTGAAGAAATGTATAAACATGCTGCAGGTGCATGCGCGATTTTACCAAAGGATAGACCTCGGTACTTAATGGGCGTTGGAACACCAGCCAATATTCTTGAAAACATTAGCTTAGGAATAGATATGTTTGATTGCGTGATGCCCACCCGAAACGGACGTAATGGCCAACTATTTACTAGTGAAGGAATCATCAATATTCGAAATAAGAAGTGGGAAAACATACATGAGCCTATTGACCCAAATGGAACAAGCTTTGTAGATTCTGCCTACACCAAGGCCTATGTTCGTCATCTAATTCACAGCAAGGAAAGCTTAGGAGCACAAATTGCTTCCATACATAACATTAGGTTTTATCTGTGGCTAGTGGAAGAAGCAAGAAAACAGATTATTTCAGGCCACTTTGCAAGTTGGAAAAATCACATGATCCCAAAATTAGAGCGTAGATTGTAGAGGTGAATAAATTGGACTGGTACATATTGAAGAAATTCATGGGAAGCTTTTTCTTAACTATGATTCTTATTCTCGCCATAGCGATAGTCTTTGATATCAGTGAAAAAATTGACGACTTCCAAAACGGCGCTACCATGAATGAAATCATTTTTGACTACTATGTCAATTTCATTGCATTCTATGGTAATCTGTTTAGCGCTCTTATTCTATTTATTTCTACGATTTGGTTTACCTCCAGAATTGCCTCGAACACAGAAATAGTGGCAGTGCTAACTTCTGGCACGAGCTTTAATAGATTACTTCGTCCCTACGTTATTGGTGCCACCATTATTTGTCTCCTATCCTTAACATTAAATCACTTATTAGTACCACAAACAAACATCAAAAGAATCCAGTTTGAAGAAAAGTATATTACTGGAGTCAGCCGTCCCATTAACCAAAAGGTACATCGACAAATCCTACCAGGACATTATGTTTATTTTGAAACGTATTCAGGGATCAGACAAAGTGGTTATCAATTCACCTATGAAACTTTTAATAATCACATTTTAACCTCTAAGCTAAGCGCAGATTTTGTCCGATTGGATACCGCTACGGGCAAATGGAGATTAGATAATTACAGACTCCGAACTCTAGATAGTTTGGGTAATGAATCTATTGCAACGGGACGCAAATTAGACACCGTTCTTCAATTTTCTTCTGAACAAATCGCACCCAAATTGAATTCCATTGCGACAATGAACTCTAATGAATTGAGCAAATTTATCGCTCAAGAAGAAATAACCGGAAATGAAAACATAGCTTCCTACCAAATGGAAATGCAACGCAGGTCATCTTATCCTCTCAGTTCTTATGTATTTGTACTTCTAGCGGTATCTTTAGCAAGCCAAAAAAGACGGGGAGGATTAGGGGTTAATATTGCTATAGGACTAGTGCTTTGCGCCATATATGTCTTTGCCATGCAAATCTCCCAAACCTTTGCCACTACTGGCGTTTTATCCTCAGACAAATGGCTCGGAAAGGCTCTTATGTGGATCACGATTCAACCCGCAGAATTTGCGATTTGGATACCCAATTTACTATTTGCAGGCATTGCACTTTGGAGGTACAATAAAGCACCTAAATGATATGAACTCATTTGCCAAGGATCAACTGAACCTACACTTTATTGTGTTTATTTGGGGATTTACCGCAATCCTTGGGAAATTTATCAGTATTGATGCATTGTCTCTTGTATTCAATCGAACCGCATTAACATCTATTGTAATTGCATGCTATCTCATGTATCGCAAAAGAGGTTTTACCGCTAATACCAAGGATCTTGCTTTTATGTGGTTGTGCGGATTATTAATTGCCGTGCATTGGATCACTTTTTTTGGTGCCATTAAGATTTCCAATGTAAGCATTACTCTAGCTGGAGTGTCAACGGGTGCATTGTGGTCATCACTACTTAACCCGATTTTATCCAAAACTAAATTTGATATTACTGAAATTATTTTAGGCCTACTTGTAATCGTAGGAATTGGCATTGTGTTTTACGAAGAACCCAATACCGCTGATATCAAGGAACTTAGCTACTACGGGATTGCGATTACAAATTTTCAATTGGGCTTGGTTATCGCGTTATTTAGTGCGATGCTTAGTGCGTCGTTTAGTATTTTAAACAAACAACTCGTTGAAAGATATCCGAAGCCAGTTCAGGTAACGTTTTGGGAGATCACCTTCGCCTTTTTGTCAATTCTACTGTTCGAGGTTTTTAGAGGAAATAACCCCATGAATCTTTGGGCTTCTAATCAGAATGACTATATATTCATTGCCGTATTAGCACTCCTATGCACGGCTTATCCTTTTATCAAAAGTGTGGAACTTTTGAAACGTCTTTCTCCTTTCAGCGTGATGCTAGCCATTAATTTAGAACCTGTTTATGGAATCATCCTGGCCGCACTCTTTTTTGGAGCATCTGAAAGCATGTCTCCTCAATTTTATCTTGGGGTGATGATTATCCTAGCGACCGTTATTGCCAATGGTATTATAAAAGCCAACAAAAGGAAGCGTTAAAGCAATTTGTTTTGGTATTTTGCCAATTGTGAAAAACACAATACACATGGAATATCTTTCTTTCGAAAAACCCATTGAAGAGCTTAAAATACAGCTAAATAAGGCTCTTGAATTAGCAGACGACACAGGAGTCGATATGGCAAAGACCATTGAGGACATTCGAAAAAAACTCGTAGAAAAGAAAAAAGAAATCTACAGCAACTTAAATGCTTGGGAAAGAGTACAGCTTTCACGTCATCCTCAACGTCCATATACACAAGCATACATTGAGGCCCTCACTGAAGGTAACTTTATTGAATTACACGGTGATCGCGGCGTAAAAGATGATAAAGCCATGATTGGTGGTTGGGGTAAAATGGGCGATCAAACCTATATGTTTATGGGCCAGCAAAAAGGTGTAAATACCAAGATGCGTCAGTACCGGAATTTTGGTATGGCCAATCCAGAGGGTTATAGGAAGGCCTTGCGATTAATGAAACAAGCAGAAAAGTTTAATCGTCCCATTGTAACACTTATTGATACTCCAGGAGCATTTCCAGGACTAGAGGCAGAAGAGCGAGGACAAGGCGAGGCAATTGCTAAAAATATCATGGAAATGTCTCGGCTAAAAGTTCCTGTAATCTGTATTATAATAGGTGAAGGAGCTTCAGGTGGAGCCATTGGTATTGGTGTGGGAGACAAAGTGCTTATGCTAGAAAATACTTGGTATTCTGTTATTTCGCCTGAAAGTTGTTCTTCAATACTGTGGCGCTCTTGGGATCATAAAGAAAAAGCAGCTGAAGCATTAAAACTCACGGCAACGGATATGAAGAAAAACGGTCTGATTGACGGGATTATCAAAGAACCACTTGGAGGAGCACATGCACATCCAGAATTGATGTTTGCAGAGGTTAAAAAAAATATCATTAAGCACACGAAAATTTTACAAAAGCTAGATGCAGAGGAACGCGTGGCTATGCGCATGGAGAAGTTCTTTAATATGGGCGTTTACGCTGAATAAATATGGAAGATCCGCAATACAGTAATCAAGCACCAAGAACTCTTGGACAAACAACCAATCTAACAGCTGGAGGACGAATTCCACCTCAAGCAATTGATTTGGAGGAAGCTGTATTAGGAGCACTTTTGATAGATAAAAATGCTCTAGCAAATATTATTGACATACTTCATCCAGAAGCTTTTTATAAAGACCAACATAGGAACATCTTCAAAATTATTACCATACTTTTTGGTGATAATCAACCCGTAGATATTCTTACGGTTGCCTCAGAATTACGAAAGGAGGGATTGATGAAAAAATCGGGTGGTGAAGTTTACTTGGCTCAATTAAGTCAGAAAGTAAGTTCAGCTGCCCATATTGAATATCATGCACGTATTGTACTTCAAAAGCATATTCAGCGTGAATTAATTCGAATTTCTGGTGAAATAACAGAAAGTGCATTTGATGAAACTACTGATGTTTTAGAACTTTTAGACAACGCCGAGCAGAAGCTTTTTGAAGTTGCCCAAGGGAACCTCAAAAGGAACTACGAAAGTGCTGAAGATTTGATTAGACAGGCTCTAGATAAAATCGAAAATATTTCTAAACAAGAAGGGCTTTCAGGAATACCTTCTGGCTTCTCGGAATTAGATAGAGTAACTTCCGGGTGGCAGCCTTCAGATTTAATCATACTCGCCGCAAGACCAGGTATGGGTAAGACCGCCTTTGTATTATCTATGGCTAGAAATATGGCTGTGGATCATCACAAAAAAGTTGCTGTTTTCTCTTTGGAGATGTCTTCTGTTCAGCTGATTACCCGAATTATTTCTTCTGAAACCGGTCTTAGTTCAGAAAAACTAAGGAAAGGTGACCTCACAGATAGAGAGTGGAATGAATTAACCTCAGGAGTCAAGGACTTAGAAAAAGCCCATCTTTTCATTGACGACACACCCGCCTTATCCGTTTTTGATCTAAGGGCCAAAGTTCGGCGTTTGAAAAGTACCCAAGGTTTGGATCTCATTATCATTGATTATTTGCAGCTCATGACTGTAGGTGGTTCCAAAGCTCAGGGAAATCGCGAACAAGAAATTTCAACAATTTCACGTTCTCTGAAATCTATAGCAAAGGAACTGAGTGTTCCGGTTATTGCATTATCTCAATTGTCACGTGCCGTTGAGACTAGGTCTGCATCAAAACGTCCTCAATTGAGTGACCTTCGAGAGTCTGGAGCAATAGAACAAGATGCGGATATAGTGAGCTTCATATACCGTCCTCAATACTATCAGATTGACGAATGGGAAAACGGAGACCCTTCTGACAATCAAGCTGAAATCATCATTGCCAAGCATAGAAACGGGTCTCTAGAAGATGTGAGATTGCGCTTCATCGCAGAACTTGCCAAATTCTCCGATCTAGACCAAGGATCAAGAATGATCATGGAAAGTAAGATGAATGCGGGAGAAGACAGTAGTTCAACAAATGATGGCTATAAAAATATTCCAAGACAGGATTTAGGAGGTGGTGATGCGCCGTTTTAGAAGGTTTTTTTTCGTTGTCTTTTTATATTTTGTTCATGAAATGTCTTTTGGGCAGGTACTCATACCTATGGACTACGAGGAGCAAACAGATCATTTAAAAGCATATGGTTTAGTTTTTGAGGCGATTGAAAAAGGATACGAATGTCATTGGCTACTGAATCATAGAGGCGGTTCTTTTGCCATTTTAGATGCCGATCAATTGATAATTCAAAAAGCGCTTCTAAAGGGAGTTAGTTACGAAAATTATAGTACTAGCACTTTAATTTCTTTAATGGGAGAACTTAAAAGTCCCAGCAGAAATACAAATACCGTAGAACTTGAAAGAGTACCCAAAATAGCAGTGTATTCCCCGGAAGGGAAGCAACCTTGGGATGATGCGGTTACTCTTGTTTTAACTTATGCCGAAATTCCCTTCGAAACCATTTATGACGATGAGGTACTGGGTGGACAGTTATCACAATACGATTGGCTTCACCTTCATCATGAAGATTTCACTGGGCAATACGGAAAATTTTATGGTGCCTACAGAGATGCCGCTTGGTATATCAATCAAAAATCTCAATTTGAAGCGCATGCCAAATCTTTGGGCTATAACAAGGTGAGTGAAGCAAAAGGAGCTGTGACTCAAGTGATTTCAGAATTTGTTAATGACGGTGGTTTTTTATTCGCTATGTGCTCGGCAACTGACTCCTATGACATCGCTTTAGCATCAAGAAATGTAGATATCTGCGAGAGTATGTTTGATGGAGATCCTTCATCTCCGGGTGCAGGGTTGGCTTTAAATTATGACAACTGTTTTGCTTTTGAAAGTTTTGATTTGGTGATGAACCCTCTGCGTTATGAGTATTCAACGATTGACATTACCGAACAGCGCGTTAGACGTATTAAAGAAGATAATGACTACTTTGAATTATTCGATTTTTCGGCAAAATATGATGTTGTTCCTACAATTCTAGTTCAGAATCATACCGCTTTGGTTAAAGGGTTTTACGGGCAAACCACTGCATACAATCTTAATACCTTGAAACCGTCTTCTACTGTGCTTGGTAAAAGCAAAACTGATGCTTCTGCGCGGTATATACATGGCACTTATGGCGAAGGGTATTGGACATTTTATGGTGGGCATGACCCTGAAGACTATCAGCATAGGGTTGGTGATGAACCCACTGACCTCAAAGAATTTCCTAATAGTCCTGGTTATCGTTTAATTCTAAACAATATCTTGTTTCCTGCAGCTAAAAAGCCACCTCAAAAAACTTAATTAAACAAGGACCAACGCGCACTCATTTGAATCCACCGATCTGTTCGTGGTGTGGCGCCAAAAGCATAATAATTATAGGATGTTAATCCTTCTAGCGCATTTACCACTCGAATACCACCAATAAAATTTGCTATTCTGGCTTCAAAATACAGGGTAGACCAAGGATAGAACCCTGCTAAATACTCTTCTTGTAAAGACCATATAGGTGCACCAATAAGATAGGTAGGAGTATAAAATGCATCTTCAATACTCATATTCATTCCAACTTTAAGTTGAAATTTAGTACCCACTCTCTTCTTATAATTAACTTCGGTAAAACCACCCCAATTAGGCGTTGCAAAACCTCCAATAGATGACTTATATGCGCCATACCCTTGCAACAGTATATTCATTCCTTCACGATTGCTACTCAGACCAATTTGTGCTCGCCCATATAAACCATCCCAGACGGCCAACTCTGAGAACGTACTTAAATAGCGCATGCCCTTTATTTGGGTACCGTAAACAATAAACTCCTTATTCCAGAAATCACCTAGATTCCAATCTATTTCAATTTCGTTCTTAACATAAGACGACTCTACATTTCTAAAATCATAGCTATATCCGTAGAGCTGCTCGAACCTAAACATTTGTGGCTGACGAATTACGTTCCATTCAATACTCATTTGACCCGGAATTCGCATAAATCCAATCCTATTTCTCAAATCGTATGCGCCGGCATTAAATCCTAATAAATTGATAGCATATTGCCCCTGGAAAGACAAAGTATCTCTTCTATGATAAGAAAATTGGGTTACATTCCTTACAAACGGTTGATTTGTAGCATCAAAAGATTCCATTGGATGTATACTATCTAATCTATAGCCATCTAACCCTGAAGTATTACTGGACAATACTTCGTACCCCCCATAAGTGCGAATAGACAGGTTTGAATTGGAATGGTTTTTTATATGCAAAGCTCTGTAATATCCTATTCCAACTTGAGCACCTGCGAGTGTCAATGAATCGTTATAAGCAAGACTTCTATTACCAAGAACCGGCAAAGCCGCTGTGCTATCCCAATAATACTCCGTTACTCGTGAATCGTTCTTCACAGACCACCTCTTGTTAAATGCCTTTGTATGCAACCTCCATCTTGGGTGTAGAATTCGATAAAATTTCAATTCGAACTGCTCTTCAAAAAGTGCTCCGGAATTGTCTTCTATGGAATAATTAGTTCTAAGAGTTGGTACATTTGTTTCAAACAACATAGGATTCGAGAGACCTCCGTTTTGACCACTTGTCAAACTAAAATACCGTAGCTCTAAACCTTGCAAAGGACGAGCACGTTTTCCGTCCTCATATGTATCGTCTTGACGTATTTTCAAATTCAATTCATGTCCGTCTGACCCTTCATTTCTGTACAATCCTAACGTATTAGACCGTAAATAATCTAAATAAAATTGCTTGGCAGAATCAATGGGTGACATTGCATGTACTCCAAATACTTGACCACCTCCTATACCCGTTAATAGCTTTAAATCCGATCGTGGGGCGCTAGCGCTATAGAATTCCGGCATCTCTAAATACGACTTTGAAAATTGGTGCCACCCGTCTAAGTCAGAACCCATTATTGGGTCTAATGGATCATAGGTTATTCCCCCAATAGCTGAATTTTGACGTTGGGCCCAATTCCAATTCATGCCCAACCATAATTGTTCTTCTGCCCTGCTATCTAATAGGAGCGTTAAACTATCCTTCAAGCTGCTTTTTTCAGAAATAAAATACCCTTTATCATAAGAAACCGTGCGAAATAAGGCATCATGGAATATGTGAAGCGTTGAATCAGCATATGTTGAATCTTGTTGATTAGATAAATGTGTATCACTATCCATAAATGTTTCAGACAAAGCACTGCCTTCTTGACCTAATAGTCCAATAGATACGAATACACAACAAGTAATTAGGATTTGCCTCATACGGGCGTAAACTTAATCAATAATGGTTCAATAATGAATGAACCTAAGATTTCAGGCATAAAAAAAGCCCAATCTATAACTAGATTGGGCCTGA
>TARA_Y100000385_G_scaffold47308_1_pt1 | contig 12432 bp, 10 predicted proteins | sample TARA_Y100000385 | Tara Oceans TARA_Y100000385 (sample SAMEA2620980) | marine metagenome | biome: marine biome (ENVO:00000447); feature: surface water layer (ENVO:00002042); material: "saline water (ENVO:00002010), including plankton (ENVO:xxxxxxxx)" | depth 5 m
TTATGGAGATAAAGGAAAGAAAGTAAGTTGGGAACATTACAACTTTCATGATATGCCTTCTGTAGGAGCTTTAACTTTACTTTCACAATGGCAAGCAGATGTTAAAAACATGGAATTAGCAGTAATTAGTTTCCTTGCTTCAAATGTTAATGAGTCATTTCTTAAGTTTTCTGGAGCAGAAGCTACCACAATACCATCATCAAATTTTATTTTAAGAAACGAGGAATTTAAATCTAAAATTTTCCTTACAGCATTTGATAAATCCTCAACACCAGAAATATTCATTGGAAATTATGAAGTAGATGAGAATGGAGATCCTATCTTAGATGAAAATGGGCCTATATGGACTAAGGGTCCCGAAATAGTTGCTGTAGAAAACGGAAAAGGTATCTATTCTGTAAAAGGAAATAGAGTAGGTCCTCAAACATATAAAGGATTAATAAAAATATTACAAGATGATGGAGATCAATATTATCCTTTTGAGGGAGAATATTTGGTAGCAGATAAATCATTTGCAGTCTCAGCTACACAAATGAATGTGCTGTACGCAAATGATATTGAAAACCCTATACAGGTCTCAGTAGCTGGCTATCAACCAGAGGATATTAAAGTATCTTTTAGTGGAGGTTCTCTAACGTCTGTCAATAGAAAGAAAGGAGAATATATTATTAAACCATCTCAAGCTAATGTAGGAAAGGAAGTTAATGTTTCTCTTTCAGTCAAGCAAAAGGATCAAAACAGATATAAACCAATAGGTAAGTCTGTCTTTAGAGTAAAGAACGTTCCTGGACAAACTATTGGTGCGCGATATGCTGACGGTACGCACGATAAGAATAAGATAATAGCGAATACATTTTCTAGTAAGATTAAAGATTTTGATTTTCCAATTAAGTTTTCTGTATCTGAGTTTACTGTAGTGTGTATTGGGACGAAAAGAGTTGAAACGAAGGTTAAAGGATATAAAGTTTCAGAAGCTGCAAAATTAGAGATTAATAAACTAGCAAAAGGTCAGACGGTCTTATTTAAAGACTTTGTTGTAAGGCAAAAAGGTGTACCTACCTATCTTGATAGACCAAAAGATAAATTTGAATTAATAATTGAATAAAATTATAATTATGAAAAGAAAAGAAAAGTTATCAATAATATTAGCAATATTTATGCCAATATTATCAGTTGCACAGGTCTTAGAGCCTTTGCAAGATCAACCAGAGGATATTATTAACGGAGCCTATTCAAAGGATCATAATCAACAAAAAGAGGAGGCTTATGAGTATCCTGAAATTGCTGAGAAAGATGTGGTATGGTCCAGAACAATATGGAGAGAAATTGATTTAAGACAAAAGGCTAATCACCACTTTTATTATCCAGCAATTACAGATAGAAATCATTTAAACCTTGAAGAGATGAGTTTAATTGATGTAATAATGGAAGATATTCAAATAGACGATGGAAAAAGAGTATTTAAAGCGGAGCAAAACGCTAAAGCAGGAAATGAGTTTAAATATGGAGAATTAAGTTTCCAAGAAAAACTTGCTTTAGGAAGAAAAGGGGATGTAATTGAAACAAAATATGATGAATATGGTGAACCTATGTTTGATGAGTTAGGTAATATTGTTTATGATACAATTAAAGGAGCAGCATTTGACAGAACAAATGTTAAAAGATGGAAACTTAAAGAAGAGTGGTTCTTTGATAAACATAGATCAGCAATGAATGTTAGAATTATTGCACTATGTCCTGTTATGGAAATCCCAAATGAAGATAGAGAAGAAGATATGTTTTGGATTTATTTCCCAGAATATAGAGATCTATTAGTTCAAACTAAAGTTGCAAATTTCACTAAGAATAATGCACAGCAAAGATCCTATTTAGGTGTTTTTGAGAAAAGAATGTTTGGTAGTAGAGTTTTACAGGAATCTAATATTATGAATAGGGGTGTGACAGATTATATGGTTGGTTTAGATGCATTATTAGAGTCAGACAGAATAAAAGAAGAGATATTTAATATTGAGCAAGATATGTGGGAATATTAAATCTTTTAATAAATTAAAATTAAAACCCCATTTATGGGGTTTTTTTATATTTTAACTTAACTAATAATTAGAAGAAATGAATAAAGAAGTAAGTATAGAAAGAATCTTGTTTGATGTAATTATTTTTTTTGATAGAAATAAAAGACTAATTATCTCAATGACTTTAGTTGCTATAATTGGAGTGTTTTTGTTTCAGAAGTTAAAACCTTCATTTTATGAAACAACAGCAATTGCTACTTCTGGTATTTCTGAATATGTGGGAATTGAGATCTCAGAAGATGATGACATGAGAAATCAAAGAATGGCAATAAACCTTATAAATGATTTGCAGATTGATGTTGATAAAGAAGATTATGAAGCATTGACAAAAAAAATGACTAATTTATCGATTGAATTAGCATCACAAATTAAATTTATTGAGGCTGAACCACTATTAAGACAGGATAAAGACGAAAAATTTCATAATACAGCAGATTTTCAAATTAATTTATTAGTATGGGACGCAAATATCATTGAGCATGTTCAGTTAGGATTGGAGGATTATTTTGAGAATAATAAATATATTGCTGAATATTGGTTTGAATTTAAAAAAGGAAATGAAGATTTGAAGAAAGCTATAGAAGATGAAATTAAGGATTTACAGAGCTTTCGAGATGAATTGATTACAAAGGAATCGTTAACAGAAATAAGTAACAGTTCTAATTATCTTGCATCTAATAATGAACAGACAATTGCTAATGATATTATTATATTAGAAGAAAGAAAGCGAAAGATAGAGAGGGATATAAAATTAATAAAACCATTAAGTTTTTCAAAACCTTTTACTCAAACCACAGTAGCTGAAAGAGAAGTCTTGGTTTGGGGTACCGCAATAGGTTTTGTAGCGTTTATTCTTTCAATAATAATTGCTATTATTAGAGAGGTTAAACAAAAATCATTAAAAAAACAAAATAAATGAAAGTAGGGATAATTGGTTCAGGATATGTTGGTTTAGTAGCTGCTGCATGTTTTGCCGAGATGGGCAATAAGGTTATTTGTGTTGATGTAGATCAGAGAAAAATCACAAATCTTAAAGAAGGAAAAGTTCCAATTTATGAGCCTGGAATTGAACCTCTAGTACTTGATAATCAAAAGAAAGGAACACTACTTTTCACAACACATATAAAGGATGCATTAGATGAAGCAACTATTGTATTTATAGCTGTTGGTACTCCTATGGGATCTGATGGTAGTGCAGATTTAAAATATGTTTTGCAAGTTGCTGAAGATATTGGTAATAATATAACAGAACATATTATTATAGTAGATAAAAGTACGGTTCCAGTAGGAACAGCTGATTTAGTAAAGTCTAAGATTCAGGAAACTTTAGATAACAGAAACTCTGACTTAACCTTTGATGTGGTATCAAATCCAGAATTCTTGAAAGAAGGAGCAGCTATTGATGATTTTATGAGACCGGATAGAGTTGTTGTTGGTGCAGATAATGAAGAATCCATGAAAAAGATGAAAGAACTATACGCTCCTTTTATTTTTACTCATGATAGATTTATTGGAATGGATATTAGATCTGCCGAAATGACTAAATATGCTGCAAACGCAATGTTAGCAACAAAAATATCTTTTATAAATGAGATGGCAAATATTTGCGAGCATGTAGGCGCAGATATTAATCAAGTAAGAATAGGTATTGGTTCTGATAAGAGAATAGGATATCAATTTATTTATCCTGGATGTGGTTATGGAGGCAGTTGTTTTCCAAAAGATGTAAAAGCACTTATTAATATTTCAGAGTCGGCTGGTTATTCTCCAGAGTTAGTTGGTGCAGTTGAGAAAGTAAATAATACTCAGAAAAATATTTTATCTAAAAAGTTAGAACAAAAATTTGGTAAGGATTTATCGGATAAAACTTTTGCCGTATGGGGTCTTTCTTTTAAACCAGGTACAGATGACATGAGAGAAGCTCCTTCTATAAACTTGATAAACTACATAGTCAAAAATGGGGGGAAAGTTAATGCTTACGACCCAAAAGCTACCGAACAAGCAAAGTTTTATTTAAACGATATTAAAGTTAATTATTGTAAGAATAAATATTCTGCACTTAAAGATGCAGATGCAGTTATTTTGGTTACTGAATGGAAGGAGTTTAGATCTCCAGATTTTCTAAAAATGAGTAATTTGATGAGGGAGAAAGTATTAATTGATGGTAGGAATCAGTTTTCAAAGGAACAAATTAATAAACACGGATTTGAATATTTTCAAATTGGTGTAAAATAGAACAATGAAAATCCGAAAAGCAATTAAGTCTGATTCGGCAAAGGATTTCTCTAATTTATTCTTTTCTAATGTATTGCAAAAAGTTTTTGGTTTAATAAGGGAGCCAATTATCGCTTTCTTCTTTGGTTCCTCTTTCTTGTATGCAAACTATCTTTTGCTTAGAACTGGAGCGGATTTTTTTTCTCAATTTACAGCTGGAAACGCATTAAAAGCAAATCTTTTACCAAAGTTTACAAAAATTTATGAGACATATAAACAAGTTTCTTTAAAGAGAGTTTTTGCTTTTACAAATAGGACAATGATATTACTATTTGTGATAAGTCAATTTATTCAAAGCTCTATTATCTTATATATATATAAATATACGGATACATTGAAAGTTATTGAAGAAACTGAATTGTCAATGAACAAGATACTTATATTATTTTTTATTATATCTATTCTTCTAAGTATAAGTATTTGTTTTAATTTTTTCAACACTATTTTTCTTTCTATAATGCAATCTCAAGGAAAGTTCTTTAAATACTCAGTTGCAACTACATTAAATTCTTTCATTGTTGCAGTTTTTATCTATCCTTTTACCTTAATATGGGGTGTTGTTGGGTTGCTTCTTAGTAGGCTTCTTGGCATTCTGACACTTACTTTCTCTTATATTCTCCCTATGAAGAAACAACAGGAGGGTTTTGAATCTGAAATTTCAGGTAAGGATTTTAATTTTCCTACTTTAATATTAGGGAACTTTGCAAACATTATTATTTTGTCATCTCGTTTTGTCTCTGGTGCAGACGGAGGAAAAGATATTGCTTATTTCACCTATTCTGTATTCATATTGAATGCACTCCTGACATCAGTTGTAGGAAATATTAGTACATTACTTTTAAGAAAGGTTTCTATAAAAAAGAATAATATGTTTATGTTATATTCATTAATAATATCTGTTGTAGTAGGAATAGCTTTAGTTCTTGGTTTAGAGTTTTATGGTTTTGAGATAATAAGACTTGTATATATGAGAGGAGAATTTAATATAATTGATGTGGAACACACTACAACATTTATTAAAAGTTTAAGTTATAGTTTTATTCTAATTTTTATTGCTACTACTTTATTTCAGCCATTCTTCTCATTAGATATTATTTCTACAAGAAAAGTTAGAAGATTAATTTCATTGATATTTATTTCAACTATTATTATGGGTATTCTTTTTACTATTGTAAATTCAAAGTTTGGAGTTGAAGACGAATCAATAATTATCATGTATAGCAGTTCAATTGTGAGTGTGCTATTAGCAGGATATTCTTATTACTATTATTTGAAAAATTATGTTCAGAAAGGGTAAAATAAATAGAGATATTTTATTATTGATTTTCATTCTTTCTGCTGGAGGAATGATGGCTATAGGTAGATTCTATGATGAAAGATTAGAACTATTAGGAATTAATTTCTCAATAATTTTTAGTAGTATTTTTACTCTATCATTTTTCTCTGTTCTTTTTCTTGTCAAATCAATAAAAATAGATTTAAATAGGATTTTACTTTATATTTTTTATTGTCTTATAATAATTTCGACCCTTATTCTTTGGAGTATATATGGAGTTACTGATTATGGACTAGTAAAATTTTTTAATTTAGTTCTTATACCATTACCAATTTCATTAGTGATTATTGAAAAGTTTAACAATAGAGATAGAGATTTAATGATCACTATTCTTCTTGGTATTTCAGTATTACTTTTATTATTCACTTTATTTAGTTTTTCAACGTTATCATCATCAAGAACAGGTGTTTTAGGGGGTGGTCCTATTGTGTTGTCTAGATGGCTTTGTTTTGGAGCTATTGTTGTTCTTTTTCATCCAAAAATAAAAAGGTTTAATTTTATTTATTTGATTTTATTTATTCTTGCCTCATTATTTACTGGTAGTAGAGGTCCAATATTTTCTTTGTTTCTTGTTATGATATTATATTTCTTCTTCAATTTCAGGAAAGTATTTCTTAGGACAATTATATTATTGTCATTTCTTATTTCCATTCTCTATTTCACAGGATTATTTGATCAACTATCACAATATAATAATGTGTCTAGAGTATTTATGAATATAGGAGAAGGAGGATTCAACAAACCAAATAATAGATCATATATTTTCGAGTCTTCTATTCAAGAAATAATATCGTATCCATTAGGAGTTGGTTCTGGAAATTTTGTAGAATACACGGAAGATCCTAGTTTCTTTAAGAATAAAGACTTATTTTATCCTCATAATTTATTTTTCGAAATACTTTGTGAATTTGGTATTATTACTTTTCTAGTTTTTATGATATATCTGCTTCAGTCCCTATTATCTTTTAAAATCAATCTATTCAATAAAAGGGAAACAAGAAATATGATGTTTTATACCTTTGCCTTTTTATTTTTTAATAGTATGGTTAGTGGAGATTTAAATGACGCAAGGTTATTGTTTGTATTTATACCGCTAATGTTAGTAAAAGAAAATGAATAAATGTTAATTATATGTAATGGTGCTTTTAAGTCTGGTTCATCATGGTTGCATACAATCTTGGTAGAACTTGATATTGTTAAAAATTTAAATCTAAAGAAGGTCCCTAATAAATATACAAATGACATTAACTCTCCTACTACCATTATTGAAAGTCAGCTTGGCAACTTCTTGTTGATTGAGGATTATAGTTTAAACAACTATCTAACAAAGGCTCACTTTTTTAAGAAGACAACACTTAGAAGAAAATATCCTGAAGATGTTAAATTCCTCTTCATTGAACGAGATATGAGAGACGCTATTACTTCTCATTATTTTCACATGATAAATCAATATAGGTATAAACTAAGTTTTGCCTTTTATTATTTCTTTATAGGTAGATACAAAGCATTTGAAATTGCTTTATTTACTTATAGATGTAAAAAATTTAGAGGTGAAGAAAATTTCTTTCATTTTTCTGAATTAATTTCTAATTTTGAAGAAACAGTTAGAAAGATTGCACTATCTATAGGGATTACAGAGATTTCTGATGAGGAAATAAAAAAAATAAAAGAACAAACTACATTAGATAAGCTCCGAGAGAAACTAAAAGAAGGAAATATTAGTTATTATCCTACAAACAAAGATGATAATTGGAAACTCTTTAGAGAAGGAAAAGTAGGAAGTTGGAGAAAGTACTTTAAAGCTCGTCATGTAAAAGATATTGATAGAATTGAACAGGGTAGATTCTCGATTCTAAGTAAAATAGTTTATACATTAATTTTTACTTTGAGGAGAATAATATTTAAAATAGAATAATGTTAGATTTTATTATTAAAAATATATACTTGTTTTCAGCTGCTGGAATGCTGTCTATCGGTCGCCTCTATGATGAAAGATTAGCGATTTATAATATAAATATTACATTAATAATATCTATCTTCTATTTCATTAGCGCACTTCTTCTTATTTTAAAGAATAAGACAATGACTATAAGTGTACCAAAGTTCATATTTTATTTATTTTTTATTCTATTAGTAATTATTAATTTGATAAATTGGATGATCTTTGGTGCTAATGATTACGGAATCGATAAGTTTATTTTCTTTTCTCTTATTATAATTCCTTCATGTTATATTGCTATTGAGGTATTAAATCAACAAGATATCAATAAATTTCTTTGGATATTAGTTGGAGTTTCTACAATGTTATTATTATTAGGGTTATTTAACTTAGAAGACATCTCTTCTTTTGAAGGAGGAAGAATAACTGCAATGGGAGGAGGTCCAATAGTTTTTGCAAGATGGATGATATTTGCTGTATTAGTTATATTATTTAATAAGAATAAGTATAGTAAATATCTATATTTATTAATTCCTTTATTTTTATTTATGTCATTTACCGCAGGAAGCAGAGGTCCTTTATATGCTTTTGTCGTTATATTGTGTTTATATTTCTTATTTTCATTCAGAAAAAATTTTATTAAGGTAGTTGTTATTAGCTTCTTAGGATTTACATCAGTCACTACACTTTCGTTAACAGAGAATGATAAAGGAGCGGGTTCACAATCTACATCTAGGATATTTAATATGTCAATAGGATCATACGCCAGAATAGACAGAGTAAGAAGATCTGTTAAATTAGTTCCTAAGGCACCTTTTGGTGTTGGTATAGGTAATTGGGCTCAGGAGTCCAATAAATTCTCTGATCATCAACATGAAGATAATCAATACTCACATAATATCTTTCTTGAATTAATAAATGAATCAGGAATAGTAGTTTTATTGTTGTTTGTTATTTTATTGATAACAATCTTAGATTCATCACTATTCCTATTGTTTTTCCAAGAGAATTACTATTCTGTCAGGATAACTTTTGTACTATTTTCTTATCTTTTGATTAACGCTTTAGTAAGTGGAGATATAGTAGATAATAGATTGATGTTTATTATGTTGGCATTATTCATAAGAGAGAGACTAAGTTTACAAAGAATATCGAATGAATAATTGGAGAAAATATAATAAAGCGCTTATACCTTTGACGCCACCTCATATAGAGGTGGATGACAGAGATATTGATAAAAAAATAATCGAGACTAATTCATATTTTGCTCGATGGACTTCAGGTTTTGACCAAAAAGATAAATCAGAATTTTGGTATGTAATCTGTGACACTCCACTGCAACTTAAGGATTATAGTAGAAACACTAGAAGCAAGATTAGAAGGGCTAATAAAAAATTATATGTAAAGGAAATTGATGTTGAGTTTATTTCAGATAATGCATATTCTATATATCAAAAGGCCTTTAGTAGATATGAATCATTATCTTTTCCATTAGATAGAGATACTTTTTTAAAAGATTTACAAGATTTAGAAGGAGATTGGCAGTTTTGGGGTATTTTTTTGAAAGAAAATGATCAATTAGTAGGGTATAGCCAGAATAAGATTATTGATGATTATTGCGATTATTCTACTGTTAAGTTCGATCCCTCATATCTGAGATATTATTCTAGTTACATCTTGTATTATGAGATGAATCAATATTATTTAAATCAGAATTCTTTTAAATATGTGAATATAGGGGCTAGAACTTTGTTGCATAAAACAAATACCCCAAGATATCTTATAGAGAAATTTGGTTTTAGAAAAGCTTATTGTACTCTACATCTAGAGTATAGATATATCTTTAAATTAACAGTTAAATTATTATATGTATTCAAACCCTTTTTTCACTTTCTAAAATGGAATTCTTTCTTTAATAAGATTTATGGAGTATTGCTTCATGAAAAGATAAAAAGATCATTTGCTTTTGATTTAATAGATAAGTTACAACCGATCATTATTATTGGAGCAGCTAGGTCTGGAACGCATCTAATCGCTACAACCATCAAAAAGAATATAGATTGTATTTATCTTAATGAAATTAATGACCTTTGGAAAAAGAGATTCCCATTTTTAGAAATAGATGAAATAGATGAGCATATAATCACTCCTAATAAGGTGAAGCTTATTAGACAAGATTTTAGAAGATTACTTAAAGGAAAAGACTCTTCTTTCTTATTAGAAAAGACAGCTGCTAATTGTTTAAGATTAGAATTGGTTAACAAGGTTTTTCCAAATACCAAATTCATACATATCTTAAGAGACGGAAGAGATGTTGCTGTTTCTACTAGAAGAAAATACAAGGGAGATATCAGAAAGATATCTAGTAATAGGAACTTAGAAAATCAAGAAGGAAGAAGATTTAGAAACTTTTTTCATGAAATATACCACAAAATTAATAATGGATTAACTTTATTAATGTTGATATCAAATTCATTAAGATACCTAAGAATGAGTCTTGTATTATTAGGATTAAAAAAGAGGGATTTTTGGGGTCCAAGATTTAAAGGTTTTAGAAAATTATATCGTAACGATACATTAATAGAAGTTGCTTCAGAACAATGGAAATATAGTGTAAATTTAATCTTAGACTTTATTGCAAAAAATCCAAATAAAGATATATTAACTTTAAAATATGAAGATTTAATTACTTCGCCTAATACAGTGATTAAAGAAACTATGGAATTTATTTTAGACAAGAATTTTAGAGAAAATGAATTAATACATGACATCAAAACAAGCGATTTTGAAACTTGGAAAGATGTTCTAAATGAGAAGGAGGTATTACTAGTAAATACTAGAATGTCAGATTTATTAAAACAATTAGATTATGAGTAATCTTGTTTCCATAATAACTCCCTCTTATAATTCCTCAAAATTCATTAAGGATTGTATAGATTCTGTTATCTCTCAAACATTTCAGAATTGGGAGATGATTATTGTAGATGATTGTTCTAATGATAATTCTAGAAATATTATATCTAATTTTTCAGAAAAAGATGAAAGAATAAAATCTATTTTTTTGGAAGAAAATATTGGAGCCGCTGCATCTAGGAATGTTGCTATAAGGCAAGCAAAAGGAAAATATATTGCTTTTTTGGATTCGGATGATATTTGGAAAAAAAATAAATTAGAAAAGCAGATTTCATTTATGAATGAAAAGGATATTGCATTTTCATTTACAAGTTATCAGACAATTTCAGAAGATGGAAAAACCAAACATTCAGTAATTACAGCTCCTAAGAAGATGTGTTATCATTCTTATTTAAAAAACACAATTATTGGTTGCCTTACTGTAATTATTAATAAAGAAAAGACCGGAGATTTTAAGATGCCAAATATTCGATCTTCACATGATATGGCACTTTGGTTACTGATTATGAGAAGAGGGTTTTTTGCATACGGTTTAGATGAGAATTTAGCGTATTACAGAATCGTTTCTACATCAAATACATCAAAAAAATGGAAGGCGGCAAAAGATGTTTGGGATGTGTACAGAAAAGTAGAGAATCTAAATATCATATATAGTACTTATTGTTTTATAGGATATGCTTTTAATGCAATAAACAAGAGAATGTCATGATAAAAAGAATTTTTGATTTTTCTTCTTCATTACTTGGATTGGTAATTTTATTTCCATTATTAATTTTAATTTCTTTTGCTATAAAAATTGGTTCCTCAGGACCCATACTGTTTTCACAGAAGAGAGTTGGTAAGGATGGGAAACAATTCATTCTAATTAAATTTAGGTCTATGATGATAAATCAGCAGAGTAACAATACTGCTACCTCTAAAGGTGATGACAGAATAACTACAACAGGAGTTTTCTTAAGAAAATATAAATTAGATGAACTGCCTGAATTATGGAATGTATTGAAAGGTGAAATGAGTTTAGTTGGGCCAAGACCAGATGTCCCTGGTTATGCAGATAATTTGAAAGGAGAAGATAGAAGAATATTAGAATTACGACCTGGAATCACAGGAATGGCTAGTTTGAAATATGCGAATGAAGAATCAATTCTATCTGAACAAGAGAACCCTCAGAAATATAATGATGAGGTTATTTTCCCCGATAAAGTAAAAGTAAATTTGGAATATTATGAAAATCAAACTATTTGGTTAGACATTAAGATTATCTTTGCGACAATCTTTAGAACATCCTATTAAATGGAAAATAAAAAAATATGGCTTTCATCTCCTCATATGGGAGAAAATGAATTTAAGTATGTAACCGAGGCATTTGATTTAAATTGGATATCTCCTGTTGGTCCACATTTAAATAAATTCGAAGAAAAGTTATCGGAAATTTCTGAAGGAAAAGATGTTGCAGCGGTATCTTCAGGAACTTCAGCTATACATTTGGCATTAATATTATTAGGAATTAAGAATGGGGATGAGGTGCTTTGTTCTTCATTTACTTTCTCTGCATCAGTAAATCCCATTGTTTATCAGGCAGCAACTCCTATTTTTCTAGATTCTGAGTTAGATACTTGGAATATGAGTCCAGAATTCTTAGAATTAGCAATAAAAGACAGAATAACAAGAGGCAAAAAACCAAAAGCAATTATTTTGGTTCATTTATATGGTATGCCAGCAAAGATGAATGAGATTTTAGAAATTGCAAATAAATATGATATTCCAATTATTGAAGATGCTGCTGAAGGTTTAGGATCTACTTATTTTGGGAAACCTCTTGGTTGTATGTCAGATTTTGGAATTTATTCTTTTAATGGAAATAAGATAATTACAACTTCAGGTGGTGGAGCTCTTAT
>TARA_Y100000385_G_scaffold161206_1_pt1 | contig 12428 bp, 9 predicted proteins | sample TARA_Y100000385 | Tara Oceans TARA_Y100000385 (sample SAMEA2620980) | marine metagenome | biome: marine biome (ENVO:00000447); feature: surface water layer (ENVO:00002042); material: "saline water (ENVO:00002010), including plankton (ENVO:xxxxxxxx)" | depth 5 m
GTTACTTCTTCAGTTGCTTCTGAAGAATTGTTGCAAGCAACAAGGGCAACCATTGCCAATGCGCTCAAAAATAGACTTACTTTTTTCATAATTCTTTGATTTATATTGTTTAAGGCTCTGCCAAAGGTATAAAAATATGAACTTTAGACAAGTTGTTTATTATTTCATCTTTTTTTCAGAAGAGCTTCCATCGATGTAGCTTCACTAATGATCTTATTTAAATCTTTGGAAGCCACTCTCTTTTGTTGCATGGTATCGCGATCACGAATCGTAACTGTATTATCTTCTAACGTTTGGTGATCTATGGTAATCCCAAGTGGTGTACCAATTGCATCTTGCCGTCGATACCTTTTACCGATTGCATCTTTTTCATCAAATACTAATTGAAAATCAAATTTCAAATCGTCATAGATCTCGCGCGCTACCTCAGGAAGTCCATCTTTTTTTAATAATGGGAGTATTGCAGCTTGATTTGGAGCTAAAGAATAAGGAAGTCGAAGAACCACACGAGAGGATTTATCCTTAAGAATTTCATGATCAAGACATTCAGACATCACACTTAAAAACATTCTATCTAAACCAATTGATGTTTCGATTACATTAGGTGTGAAGTGATCATTTAATTCCGGATCAAATACTTGGAGTTTTTTCCCAGATTCTTTCGAATGCTGCTTTAAGTCAAAATCAGTTCGACTATGAATCCCTTCGAGTTCTTTGAAGCCAAATGGGAATTTGTACTCTATGTCTGAAGCGGCATTGGCGTAATGAGCAAGTTTTTCGTGGTCGTGGTATCTGTAATTTTCTTTTTTAAAACCTAAAGATTTGTGCCAATTCATTCGTGATTTTTTCCAATATTCAAACCACTTCATCTCAGCGCCAGGCTTAATAAAAAATTGCATTTCCATTTGTTCAAACTCTCTCATCCTGAAAATAAATTGTCGCGCAACAATTTCATTGCGAAAAGCTTTACCTATTTGAGCAATCCCGAAGGGAACTTTCAAACGACTTGTTTTTACAACATTTAAAAAGTTAGTAAAAATGCCCTGGGCTGTCTCTGGTCTCAAGAATAAATCACTAGCCCCTTCTGCAACTGATCCTATCTTGGTTCCGAACATAAGATTAAATTGACGTATTTCAGTCCAGTTCATGCTGCCGCTAATGGGACATTTGATTTCCTCATCGATTATTACCTGACGGGCTTCAGCAAGATCATCATTTTTCAATGCTTTTGAAAAACGCTTTAAGATAGATTTGGCTTTCGATTCATATTCTAAAACACGACTGTTGGTTTTGCGATACAAATTTGAGTCAAAAGATTCACCAAAACGAGCAGCAGCTTTTTTAATTTCTTTTTCCGCTTTTTGAAATAATTTTTCCGAAAAGTCTTCAACCAAAACATCAGCCCGATATCTTTTTTTTGAATCTTTATTATCAATCAATGGGTCACTGAAAGCATCTATATGTCCGGAAGCTTTCCAAACATTTGGATGCATAAATATTGCAGAATCAATACCCACAATGTTTTCATTTAATTGAACCATTGATCGCCACCAGAAATTTTTTAAATTATTTTTTAGAAGCGATCCATTTGGTCCATAATCGTAGACAGAACTTAGACCATCGTAAATTTCACTGCTTTGAAATACAAATCCATATTCTTTTGAATGAGAAATCACTTTCTTAAATATTTCATCAGAGCTTTGAGACATGAGGTTTTAATAGTTTGAATTCATTTCTTTAGATAAGAAGAGAATTAAAATTAGAAGTAAAAAGTTTCACTGAAATTGCTAGTAATATTATTCCAAATATCTTTCTAATTATTGAAATTCCACCTTTACCTAGTATTCTTTCGATATGATGAGTATTTTTCAATACAATATATACTAAAGTGGCATTTATAATTATTGCAATTAATATATTTATTGTCTCATATTCGCTTCGAACAGAGATTAATGTCGTAAGAGTTCCGGCGCCAGCAATAAGGGGAAAAGCTATAGGGACGATACTTGCAGATTCGGGCTCTATTTCTTTATAAATTCGAACACCGAGAATCATCTCTAGGGCAAGAAAAAATAATATCAAGGAGCCTGCTACCGCAAAAGAAGCCACATTCACCCCAAAAACTGCAAGTAGATCTTCACCAATAAATAAAAAAATAATCATTATTAGTGCAGCTGCAAGAGTTGCTTTTTCAGATTCAATATGCCCAACTTTCTCTCTTACAGAAATTATTACGGGGATACTGCCAACAATATCAATAATGGCGAATAGAATAATCGCAACAGAAAAGATTTCAGAGATATTCATTTTATTATAAAATAGATTCTTTATTTTCAATACAAAGGTAGACCTTTACTATATGTTCCAAGTTGGAAAAACCTTAGTTTCAAAAGTCATTTTAGACCACGCTTTTTGCTGCGACTTATCCAAATGCAAAGGGGCATGTTGCGTGGAGGGTGATGGAGGCGCTCCATTAGACAAAGAAGAACAGAAAATTTTAAATCAGATTCAGCCGATGATTAGGCCTTATTTGCGCCTAGAGGGTTTGGCCGAAATCGACTCACAAGGACCTTTTGTTTTTGATGAAGATGGTGAGTGTTCAACTCCTTTGGTAAATAAAAAAGAATGCGCTTATGTAGTTTTTGAATCTGGAGTTGCGAAATGCGGTATAGAAAAAGCATACGAAGAGGGCGCTATTAAATGGCCCAAGCCGCTTTCGTGCCATTTATACCCTATCCGAATAAATAGATATGAAAGTTTTCATGCAGTTAACGTGCATCATTGGAGGATTTGTGAACCTGCCTGTAGTTTGGGGCAAGAATTGCAGTTGCCAGTTTTTAGATTTTTAAAAAATGGGCTAAAAAGAGCTTTTGGTAGTAGTTGGTATGAGGAAGTAGAATCTATTTATAAAGAAACCAGGGGAGAGTAATAAAAGGAGGCGAAGGTTATTAACAATTGCTGTGGATTATTTTCAAAGAACTAAGAAAAAATAATTTGTTTTATTCGAACACCCAGATTTTTTAGGTGTTTTTGACATTTTAGCAAAATAAAAATGTTGAAAACTCCAACTTAATGTTCAAATCTATCCCTTGTAAAAACCCTAATGCTTTCCAAGATTTGTAAAGCTCACTTGCAGTAAGTTTTTCTCGGCACTATCCGTTTCTTCTGCTAATACGCACCCTTAACAAATTAAAAACCTCGTCTTCAGGCGATTAGATAGATAAAAATGAGCAAAAACCTTACTCAAAACGAACCAATTCTGAAAGAAAACCCAAATAGATTTGTACTTTTTCCAATTAAGCATAATGATATTTGGGATATATATAAGAAAGCTGAAGCGAGTTTTTGGACAGCTGAAGAAATTGATTTGCATCAAGATGTTACAGATTGGGAAAATAAATTAACGGATGATGAACGATATTTCGTAAAACACATACTCGCTTTTTTTGCAGCTTCAGATGGAATCGTAAATGAAAATCTTGCAGAGAACTTTGTTAATGAAGTTCAATATACAGAAGCAAAGTTTTTTTATGGTTTTCAAATCATGATGGAAAATATTCATAGTGAGACATATTCATTACTAATTGATACTTATGTTAAGGACCCAAAGGAAAGAGATAAATTATTCAATGCAATTGAAAACTTTGACGCAATAAAGAAAAAAGCAGATTGGGCTCTAAAATGGATTGACTCTCCGTCTTTTGCGGAAAGGTTAATTGCATTTGCAGCGGTTGAGGGTATATTTTTTAGCGGTGCATTTTGTTCGATTTTTTGGATGAAAAAACGAGGCCTCTTGCCTGGGCTAACTTTCTCCAATGAATTAATTAGCAGAGATGAAGGAATGCATTGTGACTTTGCGGTTCACCTTCATAACGAGCATCTCATTAATAAAGTTCCTAAAGAAAGAATTATTCAAATTATTACAGAGGCATTGGATATTGAGAGGAAGTTTATAACGGAATCTCTGCCGGTAGATCTTATTGGTATGAATAGTAGGTTAATGGAACAGTACTTAGAGTTTGTTACGGATAGACTACTAACAGAACTAAATTGCCCAAAGAGTTATAATTCTGAAAACCCATTTGACTTTATGGATATGATTTCACTAGAAGGGAAAACAAATTTCTTTGAAAAGCGAGTCTCAGATTATCGAAAAGCTGGAGTTGGCATGGAACAAGAGACCAAAGAAGACTCTTTTTCATTTGACTCAGAATTTTAAAACAATATTTATGATGAACGTATTAAAACGTGATGGGCGTAAGGAAGCTATAAAGTTTGATAAAATCACTTCGAGGATTCAAAAACTTTGTTACGGTTTAAGCTCTCATGTCGACCCTGTTGCGGTTGCAATGAGAGTTATTGAAGGACTTTATGATGGCGTAAGCACTAGTGAGTTAGATAGTTTATCCGCCGAAACTTCAGCGTCTATGACGGTCAGGCATCCAGATTATGCAAAGTTAGCAGCTCGAATTGCTGTTTCAAATTTGCATAAGAATACGAATAAGTCTTTTACAGATACGATGCGTGAGCTTCATCAGTTTGAAAGCCCAAAAACAGGAGAAAAGGCCCCTCTTATTGCTGATGATGTCATGGAAATTATTGAAGCGAACTCAGAGTTATTAGACTCAACTCCAATTTATGATCGAGACTTTAGTTATGATTATTTTGGATTTAAAACCTTGGAGCGGTCTTATTTACTTAGAACCAATGGTAAAATTGCAGAAAGGCCTCAACAGATGTTATTAAGAGTAGCTTTAGGCATCCATAAAGATAAAATTGAAGATGCCATAGACACTTACAATGGAATGTCAAAAGGTTTATACACCCATGCTACTCCAACACTTTTTAATTCCGGAACGCCAAAGCCTCAAATGTCAAGCTGTTTTCTTCTTCAGATGCAAGACGATAGTATAGATGGCATTTATGACACACTTAAGCAAACCGCAAAAATTTCGCAAAGTGCTGGCGGGATAGGTTTAAGTATTCATAACATAAGAGCAACGGGATCATATATTCGAGGAACAAATGGCACTTCAAATGGTTTAATTCCACTGCTGAGAGTTTTTAATGATACCGCAAGATATGTAGACCAGGGAGGAGGGAAAAGAAAAGGTTCTTTTGCCATGTATTTAGAGCCCTGGCATGCCGATGTATTTGATTTTTTAGATTTGAGAAAAAATACTGGAAAAGAAGAAAATCGAGCGAGAGATTTGTTTTATGCACTTTGGATTCCGGATTTGTTTATGAAAAGAGTTGAAGACGATGCAGCTTGGACTCTTATGGACCCCAATGAGTGCCCTGGTCTATTTGACTCATATGGTGATGACTTTGACCACTTATATTGTAAATATGAGTCAGAAAAAAAGGGTCGAAAAACTATACCAGCAAGAGAGTTATGGACCAAAATAATGGAAGCTCAGATTGAAACAGGGACTCCATACATGTTATACAAAGACGCATGCAACGCCAAGTCCAATCAAAAGAATTTAGGCGTAATCAGATCTTCAAATCTTTGTACTGAAATTATTGAGTATACCGCTCCGGATGAGGTTGCTGTTTGTAACCTAGCATCAATAGCATTGCCGAAATATGTAAATGATGGAGCGTTCAACCATGAAATGTTATATGATGTTACATATAAAATTACAATGAACTTAAATGAAGTAATTGATCAAAATTATTACCCGGTTCCAGAAGCGAGAAACTCGAATTTGAGACACCGACCAATTGGAATTGGTGTTCAAGGTTTAGCAGATACATTTATAAATCTAAGATTACCATTTACAAGTCCAGAAGCAAGAAAACTTAATAAAGATATCTTTGAAACAATTTATTTTTCGGCGGTATCAGCTTCATGCGATCTCGCAAAAATTGATGGTCCTTATGAAACGTTTAAAGGTTCACCCATCTCAAAAGGGGAATTTCAATATAATTTATGGGGAATAAAAGATGAAGATTTAAGTGGTCGCTGGGACTGGGCAGGGCTTAGAAAAAAAATTAAAAAGTTTGGGGTAAGAAATTCCCTTCTTTTAGCACCTATGCCGACTGCTTCAACTTCTCAAATATTAGGGAATAACGAGTGCTTTGAGCCGTACACCAGTAACTTATACACTCGTCGGGTTTTGTCTGGAGAGTTTATTGTGGTAAATAAACATCTTCTTTTAGATCTCGTTAACCTGGGACTCTGGAATGAAGATGTCAAAAATGCCATTATGGCAAATAATGGCTCCATTCAGAGTATTGAAGGTATCCCGGATAATATTAAACTTTTATATAAGACAGTTTGGGAATTGTCAATGAAAGATATTATTGACATGTCCGCAGATAGGGGGGCGTTCATTGATCAATCTCAATCTTTGAATTTATTTGTTGAGTCACCTAATATGGGTAAATTGACATCAATGCATTTTTACGCATGGAAAAAAGGTCTCAAAACAGGTATGTACTATCTAAGAACAAAAGCGGCTTCCTCAGCGATTAAATTCACGGTAAAGAAAAAAGAAGAAAAAATCCCTGAAAAAGAAGTTTTTTCTGAAATTACCGATGAGAAATTAAAAACACCTTCTTTAGACCCTGTGAAGAGTTTTACTGAAGAGGAGATTTTAGCTTGCTCTATTGATAATCCAGACGACTGCGAAGCCTGTGGCTCATGAAATAGTGAAAATTTGATTAAAGATATTGACTGTTGAAAAACCATAGGGTTTGATGCGCATTATTTATATTTTTTTTAGGTAAATATTCATAATTTTAGTAATGATCTATAAATCAGTGCTTAACTATGAAAAAACGAGAACCTAAATCTTATCAAAATCATCAGGGGCGCGTATCTATGAGAGAGCTCAGGGAAAAGAAGCGGCAAGAGTATGTAGAACATGATTCACATTCGATGGCGACTACCGTTTTTGTTGTAGTCTTAATTCTCATAATTATTGGCTCTGCAATCTATCTGACAACTTAAGGCCCTGTATATTTTAGTTAAATAATTTCTTTTTGGAAGTAGTAGTAAGTAATTTTTTTATTTGGCCTAATAATTGGTGTTTATTTTTATTCTGCTGAAACTCCAATATTAGAGGTGTTTATGTAAAATATTTTCTAAAGAGAAGGGGAATGAAATTTCAATTTGCCATAAAAAAAGAATTGGAAAAATTTGATAAGATTTTTCCCAAAGCATTTAGCAGTAAAGTCGCCCTGCTAGATTTGATTATGAGGTATGCCATTAAGAAAAAAGGCAAAAGAATTAGACCAGCATTAGTTTTTTTAAGCGCAAAGGCAATTGCTGGTGAAGTCACTGAAAAAACATATCGGGGGGCCACTTTGGTAGAACTGATGCATTCAGCAACTTTGGTTCATGATGACGTTGTCGATGAATCAATAATTCGACGTAATCGATTTTCTATTAATGCTTTATGGAAGAACAAAATTGCAGTTTTAATTGGTGATTATATGTTTTCAAAGGTTTTATTGTTAGCTGTTGAACATGGAGATTATGATCTTCTCATGCATGTTAGTGAATCGGTGCAGCTAATGTCTGAAGGCGAACTTCTGCAAATAGAAAAAGCTAGAAAATTAGATATTGACGAGGATATTTATAATGAGATTATCGCTAAAAAGACAGCATCTTTAATTTCAACTTGCTGTCGAATAGGTGCGACTTCTGTTAATGCTAAAGAGCACGAAAAAGATTGGTTTCTTAAATTTGGCAATGCTTTAGGGTTAGCATTTCAAATTAAAGATGATCTTTTAGATTATCAATCTTTTGGTGTCAGTGGAAAACCAACAGGAATAGACGTTAAAGAGCAAAAAATGACTTTGCCCCTGATATACTCATTAAAAATGGCATCAAAAGCGGATAAGAAAAAAATGATGCAGATAGTCAAGAATAAAAAAGATAATCCTGAAAGTATATCATGGCTCATGAATAAGGTTTTGGATCTTGGAGGAATGGAATATGCACGAAAAGCTATGGCTAAGTATGAAGGAGAGGCTTTATTCTATTTGAATAAATTCCCTGAGTCAAATAGTAAAAAATCATTATTTGATCTCGTAAAATTTGTTGTAGAAAGAACAAACTAATTACACTCTAATTTGAAAATCAGTACCTTTCAGTTATGGGCAGAATTACAACTACTTGTATTGAGAAAATTCATGACGCCACTCGTGTTGAAGAGGTTGTTGGAGAATTTGTACAGCTAAAAAAGAGTGGATCAACTTTTAGAGGACTTAGCCCATTCTCTAATGAAAAAACCCCATCGTTTTACGTCGTCCCATCGAAACAAATATTTAAAGATTTTTCCTCTGGCAAGGGTGGATCAGCTATTACGTTTCTGATGGAGCATGAGCAGATGTCGTACCCCGAAGCTTTGCGGTGGATTGCAAAAAAATATAATATTGAAATTGAAGAGGAGGCTTCGTCAGAAGAGTTTGAGGAAAATAAAAATATTCGCGAAAGTCTTTTGGCAGTTAATTCATTTGCATCAAAAAAGTTTTCAGAGTGGCTATGGGAAGATGATCACGGACGTTCAGTTGGGCTATCATACTTTCGAGAAAGAGGCTTTAGTGATGAAATTATCCAAAAATTTGAATTAGGCTTTCATCATGAGGCTCGTTCAAGATTTCATAACGAAGCCTCAAGAGCGGGCTATAAACCCGAGGTTATCGAGGAAACGGGTCTTTCAATAAAGAAAATGGATGGGTCTTATATGGATAGATTTTTTGGTAGAGTAATGTTTCCTATTCATAGTTTGAGTGGAAGGGCTATTGGTTTTGGTGGCAGACTACTGCGGTCTAATGTAAAGGCTGCAAAATATTTAAATAGCCCAGAATCTCTAATTTATCAAAAGAGTCGTGTGTTATATGGATTATTTCAGGCAAAAAAGTCAATTGTTCGAAATGATAAATGTTTCTTGGTTGAAGGCTATACAGATGTTGTTTCCTTGTCTCAACATGGCATTGAAAATGTTGTTTCATCATCAGGAACAGCTCTGACTATAGAACAGATAAGATTAATAAAAAGGTTAACGAAAAATGTAACTTTGATTTTTGATGGAGACACTGCCGGATTAAAGGCTTCATTTCGCGGTATTGACCTTCTCCTTGAAGAGGAAATGTCAGTCCGAATAGTTCCTCTAAAAGAGAGTCAAGATCCAGATTCTTTGGCCAAAGAGCAAAAAGAATCTACCATTAATTATTTAAATGACAAGGAACAAGATTTTATTCAATTCAAGTTAGATTCTTTAATAAAAGATGCAGATAATGACCCCATAAAGCGAGCGAAATTAGTTAGAGATATTGTACAAAGTATAGCTAAGATCCCTGATGCAATTTTAGTTGAGGTTTATATAAAGGATTCTGCCAAAAGACTCCATATCGAAGAAAAAAGTCTCTTTTTAGAGTTAAATAAAATTAGAAATTCTGATAACAGAAAATTTGAAAGGACTGTTAAAGAGTCTCGTGGCAGTGACCTTATTAAGGTTAAAAAAGACGCAAATGTGACTAATGCTCCTTCTCCTGAAGTTACCTTAATGAGAATATTATTAATTAATGGATCGGATGAAGTAAATATTGAAATTCCTGATGACGAAAATTATGTTGGAAGTGCTGCACAATTTATTATTGATGAATTAGACTATGATCAACTTGAGTTTTCTTATCCTATGTATAATATAATATTTGAGAGTTATAAGAATGCCTATGTGAAAAATGGGCAATTCCTAGATGCAACTTATTTTGCAAGATCTCAAGATTCTAGTTTATCGCAGGTTATTGCTGAGCTAGTCGTAGATAAATATGAACTTGCGGATTGGAAAAGAAAAAATATTCATATTACAGATATCCATGATAAGCTTTCTAATCATGTTTGTGAATCGGTTTTTCGCTTCAAAGAATTAAAACTAAAAGAGATGATTGCAAGAAAGCAACTGATTCTAGACCAAACTCAGGATGAAAAAGATAGAGCTGAGAAATTAAAAGAATTCAATGAGTTGATTTCAATAAAAAACAGTCTTCATAAAAAACTCAATCGAGTTCTCTAAGGTTTAATTCATCAAATCGTCAAGGGTCTCTTGAGAAACTGAGTGATATCCTGATCGAGCTTCTGAATAAATTTCTTGTGCAAATGTTTTTTTACCGGAATTAATTAGGGCTCGATAAATTGGAGTTAAAAATTTTCGTCGACCAACTCTTCTGAGAAATCCAGAAACTTCGTTATCAAAATTATTATTTTGATAACTTTTAGGGATGACTAGAGTAGCCCAAGCAGAAAAAATTTCTGAATTTTTTACGTAAGTAAAATGAAAACGTTTTTCTAATTCTTCTATATTCTTTAATGTTATTCGATTTTTCTTCAATAAATCTAGAAAATAAAGCCATTCATGAGTGCTCCAAGATTTTGATTCAAATTCATAGGATTCATCTATTATAAAGTTGTTAACCACTTCATTAACGACTTTGAATCTTTTAGGATTTACCGTGGGACAATTTGATGGTAAGCCTACTCCAAATATCCATTCTTCAATGTTTGCAGAATTCCATTGATCATCATCGATGAGATTAGAACGTAAATATTTTACAAATTCATTGGTGGTAATGGATTTGAATTGAAAGAATTTGAAGTAGTCTTTTAAGAATGAATCGAATTTCTCTCTGCCTACTATATTCTCTAAAAGTAATAAAAAATGAAAACCTTTATCATAGGCAATTGTAGTTAATCCATCATCGGGATTCCTTCCAGCTAGGTTAATTCCTAATTTTGTCTCATTGGGTTTCGCTATCATAAACTCTTGCACCTCAGAATATAACTCCGAATATGATAATTTTCTTAGCATATCAGAGTAGTCTTTACCATAAACTGCTTCCATGATCCTATTTTCGAAGTAGACTGTAAAGCCCTCGTTAAGCCAAAAGTCATTCCAGGTCGCATTAGTTACTAAATTACCGCTCCATGAATGAGCTAATTCATGAGCAATTAATGCCACCAACGAACGATCCCCAGATATGACAGTTGGAGTTAAAAATGTCAATCTAGGATTCTCCATCCCACCAAAGGGAAAAGAAGGAGGTAAAACCAGCAGATCATACCTTTCCCATTTATATGGGCCGTAAAGCATCTCTGCTTCGGTGACCATTTTTTCGGTTTCACCAAATTCCCAAGCTGCCGCCTCAAGAATTTTTGGCTCTGAATAAACACCAGTTCTGTGACCTGTAGCCTTGAATGATAGATCACCAATTGCTAATGCCATTAAATAAGCGGGTATGGGTTGTTTCATTTCAAATTCATAAATCCCATTGTGCGATAACTCTTTTGGATTTGTAGCGCTCATCAAGGCCATCATTCCTTTTGGGACCTTAATTTTTGCTGTATAGCAGAATCTTATACCTGGACCGTCCTGAATTGGTATCCAGGATCTTGCAAGGATTGCTTGACTTTGTGTAAAAAGAAATGGTTTAGTTTTTCCATTCGTCTGCTCTGGTTTTAACCATTGTAATGCTCTGGCCTCTGGACTTGTTTCGTAATCTATATGAATCGTATAATTTCCAGTAATTTTTTCTTTCGGGAATACCAATAATTCTGTTCCAAGTATTGAGTCTATTTTACCAAATTCAAAATTTAAATCAGTTTCATTCTTTGAACTTTCGGTAAAAACTCTTTTTATTATTAGATCGTCAGTGTCTAGTTTAATGGTATCAGCGTTAAGGCAGTATAAATTTAAAATAGCAGACCCAAAAAGAATGTTTTTTTCAAAATTTGCTTCTAGGTCAAGTTTTAAATTTTTTAATGCTGCTTTTCCAGGATCTGCGTAAGAATGGGGGTCAGTTATATTCAAATTTAAGTTTTTGTATGATTTTTCTTTCATTTGACAGCTTGTTTGAAAAAGTAATGATACAAGTATAAAGAATAAGAATTTTTTCATTATTAAAAATTAAATTTACTTTAATTACTTCCAGTTACTCCGCCTGCAATTATATACTTCATTACTTCCGAAGAGCTTGTATCAAGAGGTTCAACATAGTTATTGGGAACTACAAAAACTTGTCCTGAAATTGCTAGTGAATGCGGCACATAAACTGTAATCATTTTAGAACTACTTTTCCCAAGATCTTGCAAATCCTCATCAGTAATAAAACCGATTCTTCTCACTTCTTCTTTTAACGATAACCTTAAAAGAACGGGTTGCTGAAAGCCTTTCTTTTTGCCTGTCATAGATTTCATAATATCATTTACCGATGAGTAAATTATCTTGACAAGTGGAACAGTTTTGAGCAGTCTGTCTAAAAATTTAACCAACCTAAATTTTATGGTAAAACCGCCAATAAAGCCGATAAAAGTTATAATTGCGATCAAGCTCAGTAGCCCGAGCCCAGGAATATTTAAAGGAATTAAATCGTCAAGGTAACTAAGGGTTGACCATAACAGGTATATTGTTATTGCT
>TARA_Y100000385_G_scaffold30270_1_pt1 | contig 12413 bp, 7 predicted proteins | sample TARA_Y100000385 | Tara Oceans TARA_Y100000385 (sample SAMEA2620980) | marine metagenome | biome: marine biome (ENVO:00000447); feature: surface water layer (ENVO:00002042); material: "saline water (ENVO:00002010), including plankton (ENVO:xxxxxxxx)" | depth 5 m
TTAACGCGATCTACAGCCTGCGTCATACAGCGTCCTAGTCTTATTTTTATAGTGAACTTAAAGAGTAGCCTATTTTCACTTCTCCATGTTGAAGGAACGCGTTAGTACGCGACGTCTTTCTCGTCCAAAACCGCCTTCAGTGGGCCAAGATAGTGCTCGTATTTCTGCCACACTGAAAGTGCGTCACGGTAAATGGGCTGCCGCACTTGTTCTGAACTGGCGGTTCTGACTGCACGGTCCTTTTCATAATAGCGAAGGCATTGCTCTTCAAAATCCAGACTGCAGTGGTCAAGCATGGCTCGGACCTGTGAGTCTAAGTCCTCAACAACCGTTTCGTAGTGCACCGTCATTACGCCCGCTGAGAAAACGGCGTGCCAGTGGTCCATGAGTCGCAAATAATCGGCGTAGTAATGGCCCAGGTCTTCAAGGCCGTAGGTAAACTCCTGCCCTCTGGCAAACAACTGCTTAAAGTTAGCAAAACACGCCGCCATAGGGTGTCTTCTTGCATCAATGATGGTGGCGTTCGGTAAGATCGTTTTAATTAAACCAATGTGCATCCAGTTATTGGGCATCTTATCGATGAACCGCGCTTTGTCGGTACGGTACTTCCCCGCACCATCCAGGTAGCGTTGTCCGAGTGCGTGACGCTCCTTGGGACTCAGGTCAATCAAACACTGTGGATATTGGGTTTTTTCAGAGCGCTTGCGCGTGCCACTCAGCTCTCCAGCAATCTGACTGATAATAGGCAGCTCGGCCGTTGCCTCAACACTTGAGTGACTGGCTAAAATTTGCTCTAGGAGTGTTGAGCCCGCACGTGGCAAACCGAGAATAAAAATGGGGGCGTCTGAGGGGTGACCGCCTGCGTCCAGCAAAGCGCTCGAACAATGCGCGATCATATTATCGACTTCACCGCCTGTTCTTGCCACGGTGTACGAGCTGAATTTATGTTTTATCGCGTTACCGTCAGCGTAAGCCGCGAATGAGTGCTCAAAATCGCCACTGTCTTCAAGTGCTTTTCCTAGGGCAAAGGCAAGGTGATAGCGATCGGGACCCAGTTTTTCCATGGCATCGTACTCACGACGCATGGACCTAATCTGAGTATCGTCAAATCTAAACGTCTTTAAATTCGCCAAACTCCAGTAGGCCTCTCCCGCACTAGGCTCGGCTTTAATGGCCTTTTGGTAGGCGATTGCCGCATCCTCACCGCGCCCGCCATAGCGCAGTGCGTGACCGTAACTGGTCAAGACTTTTGCGTTATCAGGAATGTGCTCAAGTACTTCCTCAAACTTCAGATGAGCGCCTTCGAAGCGTCCCGCCATGGCCAATATGGCTGCATGCTGAACTTTATGGGACAAATTAGTGGGCTGCTCTTCTTGCAGCGTCTGAGTCTTCTCAAGCGCCTCGTCGAACTTTTGACTCCGCGCCAACGCTGTCGCGTAATTCGCCTGCGCGATAGTGAAGTTAGGGGCCAGTGCTAAACAGCGTTCCAGTAAGACAATGGCCTCATCCAAGACGCCCAAGGTAATCGCGATTTCTGCCAGTAGGCGAATCGCATCAACATCGTGCGGCCGTCTTTTTAAATACTCTCGACAGATGCCCTCCGCCAGACCCAAGCGCCCCTTTTCAATGTAATCAAGTGCCCGGCTTAAGAGGGGATCCAAGTCCTTTCGGCCCAGCGAGCGGCGATAGGCATCGGCGGCAGCCGAATCGTCTCCCTGCGCCGCATGAAGCTGGTACAAGTCTCTCCATGCGGACAATAAATTAGGGTCAAGCGCAACCGCAGATTCGACAGACGCAACGCCCTCAGCTAATCGACCCATGGCACTGAGTGCAAGGCCAAGTTCATGATGCGCCAGAGGAACAGCTGACTGCTCGTTGATAATACGGCGTAAGTGCGACTCGGCTTCAAGGCTATTGCCCGAGCGCCGCAACGCAACACCACGCAATAGCACAAGACGCATATCGTCGGGTGACAATATTAGTGCTTTGGCCGCAAGCTCAGCAGCCTCACTCGGCTTACTGTCACGCAGCGCAGTCTTCGTCTGCTCAAACAGATTTTCAACGAGGGACATAAGGATCGGTTCTCTCAGTAGCGTTGATGTAAGGAATTTAGGGCAAGCACGCGCATAAAAAAAGGGGTGTCACTTAATGACACCCCTTTCTTGGGCTGCACCGAAGCGCAATAGATCAGAATCGCTGCGTAAAGCTCACACCCACGCTGCGTGGCTGGTTAATTGTGACTCGCTCGTCCCAGGTCACCGCGTTCTGCCAAACTGTTCCACGCTCATCGGTCAGGTTTTGAACATACAACTGCGCAGTCCAAGTCTCTCTCTCAATCCCGAATGACGTATTGAGCACCTTGTAGCTGGGCTGAGTCCGCCGCTGAGTGGAAATGGTGCCTCCATCAAAGAGATTGTTGTAAGACTTACCGGTGTACATGTAAGCGGCCTGCACGAAGTAATCGTCACCAAAGCCATAGCGAGTAGAAATATTCCACTTCACTTCAGGGACTCTCGGCAGAGCGGTACCTGACGGCGCATCGGGGACAACACTGCTCTCGCTGCGACTGTAATCAGATGTCAGTGTGGCTTCGAGGAAGCTTGCTGCACCCATGAGTGTCCAGTTGTCGCTGAGCATCGTCACGAAGTCGAACTCGACACCGTTACTCTCCGCGTTACCGACGTTATACGTCAGTGTCGTTGGCGAGATTGATGTGTCTAAGCGCGAGAACTGGAAGTCATCCCACTTCTGCATAAACACAGCACCGTTTAAGCGCGTCTTACCGCCGTTGAAGGTGGCCTTAAAGCCAAACTCCGTCGAGGTCAGGAAGTCTGCCTTGAACTCGCAACCAATGTTGGAGGAGCCCTGGTTACCCAAGCCATCAATCGCTCTAACAGAACAGAAGCGATTCAGTCCACCGGGTCGGTAGCCCTCACCCCATGCGGTATACAGCATGAGCTCGTCGTCAACTTGCCACTCGAGTGACATGCGCTTCACCGTGTCAGTCGCCTTGGTGATGCGTGCCTCAGGGGCACAGTCGACGCCGTAGTTACTCTCGGGCCGGTCACCCTGAGGACCAAATCCTCCACAAGGCCAAAAAACGGTTCCTGAGAAGCCATCAAGGCCACTGTCGTAGTCGAAGCGGCGCGCACTGCCTGACACTGTTAGCGCGTCAGTAATATCGTATGACACCTCTCCGAAATAAGCCGTTTCCTCATAGGAGCGGACAAAATCAGTCGTCCAGTAAATATCAGGCGCATCCACCGCCATCGCCGGGATATTGTTTAAGCCCAATACGTGCCAATCACTGTCGGACGCCGTATCAACCTCCACATAATATGCACCGACCATGTAGCGCAAGCGCTCGGTTTCATCCGAGGTGTAGCGAAGCTCGTAGTTTTTGCGCGAAATATTAGTGGTGTTGGTGTATTGCTCTCGAGGATCCTCACACTGACCGGTGTAGGACACATAACACACGTAATAGGGCTGCACATAACCGTAAGAGACGTAGTAGTCACTGTAGAGTGAGTAGTCCGCATACGTTTCGGTGTCTCGATCTAGATCTCCGTACGATGCTGTCAGTACTCCGCCTGCAAGCTCACCTTCGAGCTTCAGCGAAAACTGCGTCCATTCATCATCACTCCAGTCAGGCAGTAACCGCATGACTTCCAAGTCACCGACGCTCGGGTCGTGGTCCCAAACACCATTGGCCTCAACTTCTTGCATCATGGCAGAAGCCGTCAGCGTCCAGCTGTCATTCAAATCGATAGCCAGGGCCGCTCTACCACCCACAGTAGTCGCGTCATTAAAGTTTTTCTCTGCCACGTCGGCGTTGTCGACCGTAATGTCAGCAGCCACTTCATTGAGGGGACTGGTGGGATCAAGACCTGCTCGAATGTAGCCCTGTCGGAACGTGTGTGTACCCGCAACGTTATCGATGTAGCCACCGTCATGTTTGTAATAACCCACAAGGCGAAGCGCCATACGATCGCTCAGCGGAATATTGACGAAGCCTTCGGTCAGGTGACTAAAGTCGCCCGATTTAGGCTGCCCCATACTAAAGCTCACGCCACCCTCAAACTTCTCAGTGCTGGGTGCGTTGGTCACAATCTTAATGGCACCTGACTGAGCGTTTGCACCGTAAGTCGTGCCCTGCGGACCGGCCAACACCTCGATTCGATTGATGTCGTAGACGTGTGGGTTGAGGTACTGCCCCACTGCCGTTACCGGCTGCTCATCAAGGTACACCGCCACACTGGGGTTGGCGCCAAGGCTGCTTTCACCGCCACTGGAAATGCCTCGAATATAAAGATCTCCCGAGCTTGGACCTAAGGTCACAAAGCTCACGTTGGGAAGCATCATTATGTAGTCTTCCATATCGGAAATATTGAGATCTTCGAGTTGAGTCTCGCCCAATACGCTAACGCTCATTGGGATATCTTGCACACTCTCGGATCGACGAGTCGCTGTGACCAGCACCTCTTCAATTTGAGCCTGCGCTTCGGTGGGCATCAGTACTGTCGCCGCACCAACCAATCCGCATGCCGTTGACACTGCCATAGCAAGCGGGCGCTTAAAAAATGAATTTTTTCGGGATGGGTCTTTGATTTTCACGTCGTGTTCCCTCTCTGACTTAGCATCGTTTTCGTTATTTTTCTGGGTCGTATAAAGCTCCCGGACATAGAGATAACGGACTTTTTCGCCACCCCCCTGCGTCACGAATGGAGACTGTGACGGGCAGATAAAGCCGAGCGTTACCTTACGCCCTACACGTGGTATACCGAGAAATGCGAATAACATCAAACAAAAATAGCCATTACCGTTAACCCATTCGAGGGTCGCTCAAAGGAGACAGGTATGAAGATAAACGAGCCGGCGAGGGCCCTTGAAGTCATTCACTCAACGGATGTTCTGGTCGTGGGCAGTGGTCCCGCCGGTCTTGCGGCGGCACTTGCAGCCGCACGTAGCGGTGTCGAAGTCACCTTACTTGAACGTTTCGGCTGTTTTGGCGGCAACATCACTGCGGTAGGTGTTGAAGGATTTGCCTGGTATCGCCATGACGCGACGGTCGACAGTGAAGGCATTGGCGTCGAGTTTGAGGAACGCGCTAAACGCGCCGGAGCCGCTGTAGAAGAACCCCAATCTAACAGCCACGCTATTGATGGGGAGGCGTTCAAAGCCGTTGCCGATGACTTGGTATTAGAGGCAGGTATTACTCCCATGCTCCACCGGATGTTTGCCGCACCGATTATGGACGGTAGCCAGATCAAAGGTGCTATCGTTGAGAGTAAAGCAGGACGCGAGGCGATCTTGGCCAAACGCGTCATCGATGCCACGGGCGATGCCGACGTGGCTCATCGCGCGGGTGCGCCCACAGTCAAACAGGCAAAGGAAGACATGATTGGCGCCTCAGTCATGTTCTCTCTCTCCGGGGTCAACAAGCAGCGCTTTATTGACCATGTAAAGGCAGCGCCCCACACCTACGCGGACTGGGCCTATGGTCAGTGGACCATTGAGACCACAGGTAAGGAAGATCAAATGTTCTCGCCCTTTCTGCGGAAGCCATTCGAGCGCGCCCGGGCCGAAGGGCTGATCCCAGCGAATCTCGATACCATTTCAGGTACGTGGGGCGCACTCTACGACGCAGGTGATCTGACGTACCTCAATCTTGTTCATTTGCTGGGCTACGACGGTACGGATCCAAACGATCTGACTCACGGTGAGATGGAAGGACGGCGCCAGGCCATGCTTGCAGTCCGAGCACTTCAAGAATTCCAACCAGGCTGCGAAAGCGCAAAGCTGCGCAACTTTGGCATGACCCTTGGAATTCGAGACACTCGTAAGATCGACGCGGTCTACAACATGACGGAACTTGACGTACGAGAGCAGGCGCGCTTTGACGAGTCTGTCGGTATTTTCCCCGAGTTTATCGACGGCTACGGTATTTTAATCCTGCCCACAACAGGCCGCTATTTCCAACTGCCGTACCAGACACTACTGCCAAAAGGTGTTGAAAACCTGATTTGTGCGGGTCGCATTACCGGTGGTGATCGTGTCAGTCATGCGGCAACCCGAAACATGATGTGCTGCGCCGTCACAGGGCAAGCCGCGGGCACGGCCGCTGCGCTTTCGGTCAAGCGAAATGAGCCGTTTGACTCACTTTCAGTGGCCGCGCTTCAAGACGAGTTAAAACGTCAAGGCGCCCGCTTGCACTGACCTTATGCAGAGCCACTTGCAGGCCGAAGCCGACGGATCATTAACGTCGAGTAAACGGCCGCATAAAGGGCAATGACGACCATGCCAATCCACTCAATTTTGAGCGGTGTGAACTGATATAAAACCACGAGTCCCGCAAGAAGAGCGACGTGTAAACCCACGTATTTTTGGAATCCCAGCGTCTCGACTGTCCAACCTAGGTTCTGCGAGTACAGGCGAGTCAGTGAGTCCAGCGAGTTAACGACAAACAAAATACCCACGCCAATCATGAAGGCGTTGACCCCTTGACCGACCGACCGACCCGACTCGAAGTAGCCAAAAAGCACGCTAAACCAGAGGGCAATGGGTATGGAAGGAACAAACAATATCGCCAATGCCAATTTCCAGGCCCGCATGCCATTCACAAACCGCGCGACAAACTGGCCGATCATAATCGACCATGCGAACCACCAACTCAGGTAAAACCCGTGGTACTCATTCAACGGCAGAACAAAATATTCCAAATGAGTGACGTAAGCACTGAGTCCGCTCAGATGACTGACCAGCCCTCCCACCCCCGCGTCCGACGCAAGCCAGGCAATGACAATCAGCAACAAAAACATGGCTGTGGACCCAACGCTCAAGACCCTGAGCACCGACAGACGGGTACTGGACAACACGGCAACAACGATGACTAAACCCACCGTAAAGTAGGTTAACGCCGGAGTTATACCCTCGACGTAACTCGGCAGGTAGGCGAGGAATAAATAGGCGGTGAACGCACACGTCGCCACCACCACTAAGTTGTGAATCCAGCGGACCAAGGGTCGTTCAAAGAACCTTAGACGCGGTTCAATGGCACAGAAGTACAGGGTGGTTAAGACGTAAAACCCCCAGACAATTCCGCCCCAAAACCCAAATTCAACAACGAGGGGACTGGCGAATGAATACTCTGTCCCCGTCGCATAAGTCTCAAAGTCAATCAGTGGAAACATAATCAATCCCACATCGAGGCCCGAGGTAAATAAAATCGCAAGCAGCGACACCGTAGGCAGTGGCGTATCACCCCAGCATTCGTAGTTCGGCCACCGAATCACAACATAAGCCGCACTCGCCAGTGCAACCAGCATGGCCACCGACAATAACGTCATCAAGGTGCTGACCTCAACATAGCCTCGTCCAGTGGTCGCACCGCAGCTCCTTCCCGCTGCGCTGTCCGCCAGTTCTTTGCCTCCCACACAGGTACGTCTGAGGACTCCATTGGCTCGTCACGAATCAGCGCGGCAGCCCGCTCCGCAACCATAATCGTCGGGGCGTTTAAATTGCCGTTAGGAATAGTGGGGAAAATGGACGAGTCCACCACACGAAGACCGCGAATGCCTCGAACTCGACACTGTGAATCAACCACAGCCCTCGCATCGTCATCGGCGCCCATACGACAGCTGCAGGAGGGGTGATAGGCCGTCTCAACGTTCTCTCTCACCCAAGCGTCAACGGCATCATCGTCAGAAAGATCGATTGCGGGCTGGATTTCCGCACCACGAAAGTCATCCAATGCGGGCTGACTAAGCACTTCTCGCGTAAGGCGCAGACAAATACGCCAGTCTTCTCGATCTTTCTCCGTTGCCAAATAATTGAACATAATCTCTGGCGCATCGCCCAATTTCGGACTTCTTATTCTCACGTGACCCCGACTTTCAGGTTTATTAGGACCGACATGCACCTGAAAACCGTGACCTTCAAACGCCGCATTACCGTCATACCTCACGGCGCCCGGCAAAAAGTGGTATTGAATGTCCGGCGACCGAACACCCGACCGCGTCCGAATAAAACCACAGGATTCGAAATGATTACTCGCACCCAAACCTGTTTTGGTCAATATCCACTGCACGCCGATCTTGAGCTTGGACAGCAGATTCAGCTGCCCGTTCAACGTAATCGGCTTCAGGCAACGGTATTGAAAGTAAACCTCAAGGTGGTCGGTTAAATTTTCACCGACGCCAGGCAGTTCGTGCTGCAGCTGAACGCCTGCTGCAGCGAGCACATCTGCGGGTCCAATGCCAGATCGTTGCAACACCGCGGGCGAACCAATACTGCCGGCACTGAGGATAATTTCTCTACTCGCCTGAACAGTATGCCGTGCTCCCTTGTGCTCAAAGCAGACCCGCTTTGCGACCCCCGCCTCCATCTCAACACGATCCACCTGTGCCCGAGTCAGCACCGTGAGATTTTGACGGTTTCGTGTGGTGCTTAAGTAGGCCCGCCTGGTGGACGATCGCACGCCCCCTTTTACGGTCATGTGCATGGGTCCAAAGCCTTCCTGACGGTGACCGTTATAGTCATCTGTCGTGCCGTAGCCCGCCTGCTCGCCCGCACCAATAAACGCGTCATAAAGCGGGTTTTTACGGTTATTACCATTTGAGGTGCCGACCGGCCCTGATCCGCCACGGTATTCGCCCCCGCCGTGCATCCACGTCTCGGCACGCTGAAAGTAAGGCAAGCAATTGCGGTAATTCCATCCGTCTGCTCCGTTGACCTCCCACTCGTCAAAATCGCAGGCGTGGCCCCGCACATAAACCATACCGTTAATGGCTGACGAGCCACCCAAGCCACGACCGCGCGCCGCGTCCATGGGCCGCCCATTCAGCGTCGGTTCGGGTTGGCTGTAGTACCCCCAATTAAATTCCTTCGACGCCATGGGTATCGCGAACGCGCTGGGCATATCCACAAAAAGACTGCGACCCTCACCACCTGCTTCCAGCAAAAGGACTGCCACGTCAGGGTCTTGCGACAAGCGATTGGCGAGAACACAGCCAGCGGAGCCCCCACCCACAATGATGTAATCGAACTCACTTTGCATCGAGGCTACCTTCTTTGTGAATGAGTGAGCGACCTTCCAGCTGCCGCCTCACATGAGTGGGTATCTTAAAGTTCATATGTGCCGCAACCGATGGGAAAATGTCGACGATTGCCGGCGGGGTCATCGGGTCGAATTCTACAGAGCGCGAGTTGGTCGCTATCCATGTGGTTCGCTCTCGCACTGATTGCCCGCCGTGGTGCTTACCGCCCTCACCCGATCGACCATGGTCTGTGGTCACCAGCACCAGCCAATCCTCTTCCCTATGCTCCGCCTGACGCGCCTCAACGGCACTCCAAAGCTGGGCGATACGCGCATCGATCCAACGAACAGCCCGGTCCATCTCAGGGCCATCGCCAAACAGGTGCCCCACATCATCGGTGTGCTGCAGATAAACCCACGACAGGTCAGGGCCTTTATGTGTAATGGTCTCGACGGCGCGCCGAGTGACTTCATGATCAATCGCCTGAATGCGCTCAAGCTCGTTCAAATCGGGTTTAAACGTTGGATCTTTGTCAAAACCGTCCGCCACGAAGTCGAACTTATCGCCACCGGCTTGAGCGAGGCCATCGCCCAACAGAACCGTTCGGTTGTCGATCCACGTTGAAAATAGACCCGTGGTAACAAGAGTATCCTGATGCTTTGCGACCCTGAAAATATCCCAGTAGTCATAGTCGGGAGCAAGGTCGTAGTTGGCGCGCACGTTGTGCTTGTTTGACCAGGTGCCCGTGAGGAGACTCATATAGCCCACGGCTGAAACGGTGGGGCTCTCGGTCACCTCACCAACCTCCCCCCCGACGTAGGCATGACTGAACTTTCCATGTGAGGTCAGCGCATCGAGCCCCGGGGTCTTGACTCGCTCAATGACGTCGGTGGATATACCGTCCACGATGACAAGCAGCGTTTTGGGAACACTCTCTATACTCACGTTCGCTGAACTGACATTTGAATCCTCAGCCATTGTATTGAGCACCGGCAGCATCCCCATACTCAGTACCACAGCGCTCAGAAGTGCTTGGCAGCCAGGCCGTCGCGATATAGCTCTTCTCCAACACTGCATAGCACCATCCCTCAACAGACACGCAAGATAACGACTTGCGCCAACATCAGTAAGTGCGCTCAACCGGACCCAGATTAGCGTAAATGGTTTTCGTCTGAGTAAAGTGTTCAATGGTCTGCACGCCATTCTCCCGGCCAATACCCGACTCCTTGTAACCTCCAAAGGGAATCTCTGCCGGCGTGATGTTGTACTCGTTGATCCAAACAATACCGGCCTTAAGCGCGTTCGCAACGCGGTGAGCACGTGCAAAGTTCTGGGTGAAGACGGCACCGGCGAGACCAAATCGTGTCTCGTTGGCACGTGCGACTGCATCGTCCTCGTCACTAAACTTGAGGACCGTCATCACGGGACCAAATACCTCCTGAGTGACCACAGGATGATCGTCACTGTGGGCAACGACCACTGCCGGAGAGACGAAATACCCGTCGGTCTTCGAGTCCGTGGCACCACCACAAAGGAGCTCGACCTCCGAGGAGGTTCTCACCTGCTTCACGAAGTCGGCTACTTTGTCTCGCTGTTGTGCCGAAACCAACGGCCCCATTTGTGTCTCAGGATCAAACGGATCGCCCAACACAATGGCACAAGATCGCCGGACGACCTCGTCAACAAACGAATCAAAAATCGCTTCATGAACAAATACGCGAGTGCCGTTGGAACACACTTGACCTGTTGAGTAAAAATTGCCCGCAAGCGCGGCATTCACGGCACTTTCGAAATCACAGTCGTCAAAAATCACAATCGGTGATTTTCCACCCAACTCTAAGGTCACCTTTTTGAGCGTTTGCGCCGCCATTGCCGCAACACGCTTCCCCGTAGCAACCGAGCCCGTTAAAGAGACTTTTGCCACGTTCGGATGCTGGACCAGCGCCGCACCCACGTCGCCAGCACCTAGGACCACGTTAAACACACCCTCGGGGAGTCCCGCTTCTCGATAAATCTGGGCAAGTCTTAAGGCGGTCAGCGGTGTGACCTCCGATGGCTTAAAGACCATGGTATTGCCGCACGCCAGCGCGGGGGCCGACTTCCAGAGCGCAATTTGAATAGGGTAGTTCCACGCGCCAATTGCGGCACAGACACCCAAAGGCTCTCTGCGCATAATGGCGAAGGCTTCCGGCGGCAAATCCACCTGTGATCCCTGCAAGCTTTGAGTCACGCCCGCATAGTACTCAAGCACTTCAACACCGCTGATGACATCGACCGCAGAGGTCTCTTGAATGGCTTTTCCAGTATCCAGGGTTTCAAGTTCCGCCAACTCCTGGTTTCGCTCGCGCAAAAGCTCCGCAGCGCGCCGCAAAATGGCGCCGCGCTCGGCCGCGGGCGTCTGTGACCACGCTGGGAAAGCCTCCTCTGCCGCCTCTACTGCTGCGTTTACCAGCGCGGGGTCTGCAACCTCGACGTCGCAGATGACATGGCCTGTTCCCGGGTGCTGAGTTTGAAAGGTGGCACCTGAGCTCGAGCTCACAAAACGACCGTTCACGAAGCTTCTCTGTCGCTCCAGCGTGGAATGTTGATGGTAAAACTGGGAGGACTCTGTCGTACTCATGGACTCATCTCGTTCTGTGTTGGTGATCAGACCGAGCAATGATTGCACAGATTCGAGCACGCGTCCGAGCCCTTCCTGCACCATTCGTATGTTGACCCATGCGCCAGCAACGTATTAGATGCCTCACGAGAGGCACGTCCATGATCCTCAGCGTGCGCACCGATGCGAATATAATAAGAGAGACGACAATGAGCGACACTTCTGAGCCCAGTCAAGAGCAGAACCAAGAACAAAATATGCGGCGGGTCGCGATGACCTCGCTGGCGGGCACCAGTATCGAGTGGTACGACTTCTTCCTTTACGGCACTGCAGCCGCAGTGATTTTTCCAAAGGCGTTTTTTCCGCAAGACCTTCCCACGATGGTTCTCCTGATTATTAGCTTCAGCACCTTGGCAGTCGGATTTTTAGCGCGACCGTTGGGCGGCATTGTCTTTGGCCATTTCGGAGATCGGATTGGGCGCAAGCGCACATTGGTCGTTGCACTGATGATGATGGGGGTTGCGACCACTCTGATTGGTCTCTTACCAACCTATTCGTCCATCGGTATTGCCGCGCCGCTTATGCTCGTTGCTCTGCGATTCATTCAAGGATTTGCCATTGGTGGGCAGTGGGGTGGTGCCATGCTACTGGTGACCGAGAGCGCACCGGCGGACCAGCGGGGCTGGTATGGCGCCTATGCGCAAGCCGGAGCACCCATCGGCGTCATTCTTGCAAACCTTGCATTTATCGGCGTGAGTAGCTCGATGAGTGATGAGGCC
>TARA_Y100000385_G_scaffold189838_1_pt1 | contig 12409 bp, 10 predicted proteins | sample TARA_Y100000385 | Tara Oceans TARA_Y100000385 (sample SAMEA2620980) | marine metagenome | biome: marine biome (ENVO:00000447); feature: surface water layer (ENVO:00002042); material: "saline water (ENVO:00002010), including plankton (ENVO:xxxxxxxx)" | depth 5 m
CTTTACCTTTACCTTATGACAGAAACTATCTGGTTTATGACATTATTTAGCCAACTTTTTGTTATAGGATTTTTGGTGAACCAATCAGTAAAACATAAAATATCACAAGACAAAGATGGATTCGGTATGAAAGTTTTTTATAAAAATCTCCCTCGCTCAGATTTCAAGTCAGCGCTCAGCAACAAACTTACAATAAATAGTTATTTAAAGTTATTTTCGTTAGTGACTTTGTTCGCATCTCAGTCTGGGTTTTCCGCGCCAGCGATCATTCCTCGTGCTCCAGAAATTAATGCGACTAGTTACATTCTTCTGGATGCAAAAACTGGGCGGGTGATTGTTGAGGAAAATGCTGACGAGGCGTTGCCGCCGGCGAGCCTGACCAAAATTATGACATCTTATATCGCAATTGAAGAGATTATGAACGACCGTTTGCGGTTGGACGATCCGGTTCATATAAGTGAAAAGGCCTGGCGGATGGAGGGTTCTAAGACATTTGTAGGTGTTGATACGCAAGTTCAAGCAGAGGATTTGCTGAGGGGAATTATAATTCAATCTGGGAATGATGCGAGTGTGGCAATAGCTGAACACATAGCCGGTAGTGAGGAAGCTTTTGCCGACATGATGAACCAGTATGCAGAGGCTCTAGGTTTAGAACAATCCTTTTTCATGAACGCCAGTGGTCTGGATACCGAGCTTTACTACAATACGATGTCAGCACGCGATTTATCGATCTTAGCGAGAGAGACCATTAATCGTCATGCTGATTTCTATCCGATGTATGCTGAACGTGAATTTACCTATAATGGTATTACTCAACCAAACCGAAATACACTGTTGTTTAGAGATCGTAACGTAGATGGAATGAAAACAGGATGGACAGATGCTGCTGGATATTGCCTGGTTGCTTCCGCGGAACGTGACGGGATGAGGTTGATATCAGTAGTCATGGGTACTGCTAGCGAGCAGGCTCGAGCAGTTGAGACGCAAAAGCTTTTTACATACGGGTTTCGTTATTTTCAAACTTACAAACTTTACGATTCAGCGCAAGTTCTGACCAACTTGCCTGTCTCATACGGTGAAAAAAATGCTGTTGATTTGGGTATCGAAGAAGAGGCATACATTACTATTCCGCGCGGGCAGAGTGAAAACTTAGACGCATCGATTGAGATAAGTGAGACAATTGAAGCGCCACTGAGTTATGGAGAAGTGATGGGTGTCGTAAATGTAAGATTAAATGACGATTTGTTATATGCTGCAGAAGTGGTGGCTATGGAAGATGTGCCTCGAGGAAATCTTCTAAAGAGATTTATCGATTGGATTACTCTGTTATTCTCCGGTTTTTTTCAGAGTAATTGATGAGTAAAGATGTAAACGACGAAAAAGAAAATCGCGAGTCAGGGCAGGTTCCTAAAATTGAGTTTCCGTGTCTTTATCCAATTAAAGTGATCGGGGTAAGTGTGCCTGGCTTTCACGAGTCTGTTTTAAAGGCAGTGGAGAGGCATACAGGGGGCATTAGTGACGAGCTGGTCAAGTCAAAGCCGAGTAAGAATGAAAATTACGTCTCGATACAGATCACTATTGCTGCCGTGAGTGTGGCTCAGCTGGAATCTATTTTTATAGACTTAAAAAAAATTGAGCAAGTGAAGATGGTGCTTTGAAGTGCTGTTGAATCAATATCCTTGGTTTCAAGCAAAACCTCATATAAGAGCGAAAAATATTCCACCATTAAAATTACGCGAGTTGGGATTACAAGACTATAAGCCTATTTGGGATGCTATGCGCTACTTGGTGGAAAACGCCGATGATGCGCGCTCAGACGAGGTTTGGTTGCTGAGTCACAAACCTGTCTATACTTTAGGCCAAGCCGCTGATTTGTCACATGTGATCGATCCACGTGAAATTCCCGTCATCAAAATTGATAGGGGGGGGCAAGTCACCTATCACGGTCCTGGCCAGATTGTGGGATATCTAATGATAAACGTAAGACGTCGCTGTTTTGGGGTAAGAGAAATTGTTAGTTTGATAGAGGTGGTTTTGATTGAGACGTTGAAAGAATTTGGTATCTGCGCAGTTACCAAAAAGAATGCTCCCGGAGTTTATGTCAATGATGCTAAGATAGGGTCTTTGGGCCTTCGTGTCAGAAATGGTTGGTGTTATCACGGGTTATCTTTAAACGTGAACATGAATACCGAACCGTTTTTAAGGATAAATCCTTGTGGGTTTGAGGGTCTTGAGGTTACGCAGGTTTGTGATTTGGTGGCGGAGCGAGAGAATCTATTCCGCCAAGTTCAAGAAGTTTTATCTCAAAAGTTACTGAGAGCCTTGGGATATGAATCCAAAATAAGCAGGAAGTAAGCGAGGTATGAAAACTGAGTGAGATTTTCGTGGTAAATCTTTTGTTTTAATAGACAGGGTCGGTGATGACAGAAAGAGTTAGAAGAAACGTTCTCGTGGCAGGAGAGAAGCTCAGAGGTGCTGACAAGGTTCGCCGCATTCCCGTAAAAGTCATTCCTTCCGTTGAGCTGCCCACTAAGCCACCTTGGATAAGAGTAAAAATACCAACGTCTGCGAAAATAAATCATATTAAGAAGACGCTTCGGACTTATAAGCTGGCATCAGTCTGCGAAGAGGCCTCGTGTCCTAACTTGGGAGAGTGTTTTAGTAACGGTACTGCTACGTTTATGATAATGGGCGAAATCTGTACTCGACGTTGTCCTTTTTGTGATGTCGGGCATGGTAAACCCAATGAATTAGACTCGAATGAGCCTCGTGAACTTGCTCGAGCAATCAAGGAAATGGGTTTGACGTATGTCGTAATAACATCAGTCGATCGTGATGATTTAAAAGACAGCGGTGCAGCACACTTTGCAGCATGCATAAAAGAAACCCGTAAATATAATCCGGATATCAAAGTCGAGGTGCTTGTTCCTGATTTCCGAGGCCGAATGGGAATAGCCTTGGAGATACTTAAGCAAACTCCGCCCGATGTTTTTAATCATAATCTTGAGACAGTACCGAGACTTTATAAAAAAGCGCGGCCTGGTGCCGATTACCAATGGTCCTTAGATCTATTGGAAAAATATAAAGCGCTGAGGCCAGAGGTTATAACTAAGTCGGGAATTATGTTGGGTTTAGGAGAGACATTTGAGGAAGTGAAAGAAGTTTTGACCGATTTGAGGACTCATTCTGTTGACATGATCACGTTGGGTCAATACTTGCAGCCAAGTAAAGATCATTTAAAGGTGGAAAGATTTGTTCATCCCAGTGAATTTGAGAAGCTACGTCGTTACGGTGAGGATTTAGGATTTTCTCATGTCGCTAGCGGGCCCTTAGTTAGATCTTCGTATCATGCCGACAAACAAGCTCAGGGGAAACAAGGGCTTTTTGGTTAGTTTCCGATTAGATGGATATCTTAGTAAAATATTCCTGCAATGAAATCTCCTATAAGTAAATCTCTCGCTCTAGCTTTGATTCCATTGTTATTAACTGTGATTTCGGGGTTTACTTTCTGGGTAATTTTTTTTAATCAAGAAAGTTTTGGTAGCCTAAAGCTTGAGCTAAGAGTGACCATTTTTGGTTTGGGTTTATTTTCTTTATTTTTTGGTTTAGCAAAATTTGCATTTAATAAACATAGCATCCGCATATTTTTATTAAGTTTTTCCTCGTCTCTAATTGTCTTATTTTTTGTATTCTTCGTTTTCTCCTCTTATCGTGATGGCGGAGGTCTTTCTGCGAGAGAAATAAGTAGCCAGCTTGTCACCGACTCGTCTAGTAATGGGTATGTGGAGGTAGGATTCGGGTACCCTATTTACACCTTGCGGTTAAGAATAAAAAATAATGATCTTTTTACACGAAATATTGAAGTTTTTTTCAGAGTGTTTGATCAAAACGGGGAGGAGTATTTATATCGCGCCGTAAGGGACGATTTACAAAATAGCTCGCTCAGCGTTGAGTCAGCCGTTCGAGTAATTCTAAGCGAAAAATCTAATTTTTTGTTCAATCCGATTTCGATTGCTCCTCTCAGGGAAATAGAAGGAGATGTGGCTTTTGTAATCAGTAATGTTGATAACGGAGCTGATTTCACGCAGCAGTTTTCAGTTTCTCAGTCTAATGTGATTGAACTAAGGGATGAAATTTCTCAAGAATTAATTCAAAAATTTACCGTAGATATAAAATAGCCACAGGTTGGGTTCGGATGCACAATTTGAAGGAAGTTAATTAGTTTCAAAGATTAGTCTCCCTTGACCAAAAGATATGAGGACTAAAGGGAGTGCTGCTGATATTGTTACTGTAACGTAAAGTGCCCCGCTAATCTCAAGGAAAAAACTCAAAAATAGGAGACTAACAAGACGCAAGGACTCAACATAAGGTGTTATTGGTTTAGCCTCAAGACTAATACCATGTGTGTATAGACTAAAAGCTAAAAAGCCTATGAAAAGAAGTGTCTGGATATAGTCAAACTCAGAAACAATTGATGGTGCTAATAGCGATAGCGTTACGGTTATAAAAAATTGCGACAAAATGTATGATTTTGTGGGTAGCTTGAGCTCTGGATTAAATTTATTGTTTAAATCGCTTTGAATTGTCTGACCTGCGTTTTTGTTTCCACTTGGATTCCAGCCGGGTTTTTTGAACGCGAATTTTATCTTATCCATCGGGTTTCGCGTGTTCTTTATGTCTGCAACGAGGTTCCAATATACATGTATATTTGCCCATAAGGGGTTCCAGCTATTGAGTGGCTTTCGTAGTCCGAATATAGGAATTTCCTCGATCAGTTCATTTTGGTAAGTGCCAAAAAAGCGGTCCCAGATAATAAAAACGCCGCCGTAATTTTTATCGACGTAGTAGTCATTCCGCGCATGATGGACGCGATGGTTTGAGGGCGTAACCATGATCCATTCGAGAGGGCCCAATGTGGGCACATGCTGGGTATGGACCCAAAACTGGTAAATAAGATTCATGCTAACAACTGTAAAAATTATTTCTGCAGGGAATCCAAGAAAAAAGAATGGGAGATAAAAGAGAAAACCATGAAAGTCGATACTTGTCTGACGAAGCGCTGTTCCTAAATTATAGTCTTCGCTTTGGTGATGAGAGACGTGAGAGCCCCAGAAGAGTGCTATTTCATGCCCCAGTCGATGCTTCCAATAATAGGCAAAGTCATAGCCAACAAAGCAGGTTATCCAGGTCCAGGTCGATTGAACCGGCAGTTGCTCTAGTTGATAATTTGTGACGATAAAATCGTATATTAAGGAGGAAAAACCAATGACAGCAAAGCCTCGAAGCGTGCTAAGCGTTCCCATCGACAGACTGTTAATAGTATCGTTCACTCGATACGTATTGCGCCCGACTACGAGACCATAAATGAACTCAAATAAGATGAGAATTAGGAAAAAGGGAACGGCGATTGCAATTAAGTCCATCTTTATACCTGTGGAATATCGTTGTTATTGAGTTTTTGTAAGTTAAGCCCATTATATTCTGCTATTGCGAGGCCTGACGCTACACTTGTAAATGGATCATGCTCGATAACTTTATCTCCAAATCGTTCTGTTAGCTTATTCTTAACTGCAGGAATCAGCGATGACCCTCCCGTCCGTATTACTACGTCGATATCTTCAGCTTTTATTTTAGCGTCTGCTAACAGGTAATCAATAGCATGCTCAAATTGCATTAAAAGGGGTTTGATTATCTCTTCAAAATGGGTTCGTTCTACAGTTATTTCGACATCGATTTCCGGCACATCTAAGATGGCTGTGGTTTCGTTTGAAAGACGAGCTTTTAGATTTTTTATTGCTTGAAAAATTGTGTAACTATTATTGCCTTTTATCAGGTCGTAGAGACGTCTAAATTTTTCTGAAGCTTCATCGTCGACTTGGATACGTTGCATTAACGGTGCAGTAAATTTATTTTGATTAAGCATGTAACTGACAGTCCAATTTAAAAGTAAGTCTTCATACTCTTCGAAGGGAAACAAAGTGTCTATTTCGCGGTAGGCTCCTTCTCTTCGCCACCTTTCACCTTTTCCCAGTAACGGGAAAAGAAGTTCTTTGAATAGTAATTGGTCTATATGATCGCCACCAACCCCGATCCCATGAGTGGCGACAACTTCGAAGCCATGTGAGGTTTGTTGAATAATGCAAAAATCAAGCGTTCCGCCGCCAAAGTCAACGGTAAGCAGTATTTTTGATGTGGTTCCAGGATTTGCATGTAAGTAACTTAAGGTTGCTGCTATTGGTTCTGGGCAATATGATTTTTCGACAAACCCAGCGTATTCATACGATTCAGACAGTAGCGTCAGTGCTGAGTCATTGTTACTTGTCGTATTCCCCTCGAAGTTTACGGGATGTCCGATGCATGCGTGATCAGCAACGGCGTTGATGTTGGTTTTTTGAAGATTTTTTTTAATTGTCGCTTGAATTCGAAGTAACAGCGGTGTGATTAGAGCCACAAGCCGAAAAGGTTTATCGAAAACCATTATTCGTTGCTTTTCGGCATTGCTCAATAATCTTTTAATCCCTCTAAACAAACGTCCCTGTTGACCATTATCAATAAGTGACTGACCATAAATATGTTGACTAGGAGCTTCCTCTGGTAATCCTTTATCACCAAGTTGCCCCGTGGTTGTCCTACCTACTCCTAAAAGTTCTGCACTCAGTTCAACGGTGCGTCCGGTGTTGACTTCGACGTAAGTGTTAATTGCGTTTTGGCCAGTACAAATCTTATACTCGGAATCAATATAGGTTGCGCTTGGCATTATCGTGGATGTTCTTTCTAATTTGATAACAGAGACAATGACGCCATCGTAAAGAGCGGCGGCGCTGTTGGATGTTCCGTAGTCAATGCCTATTCCTACCGCGCGAGCTTTATGAGTCACAATCTATCCTTATCTATCCGAACAGTTTACCACAACTTTTCTGAGCATACTGAGCGGCATACAGCTGTCTTATTTAGAATCTCTCTTGAATGTTATTTTGGTGCTTCGATAACAATTAATCCTCTTTGATTGATTAACTTGCTTAACTACAATATCCTTCGCAAACTTGACGGTTACTCATATGTTTCAACTCTTTACTTGTTTATCCATAGTCAGGTCATTAACTTACTAGAACCGGCATATTTATTGAACAGCAAAACTATGAATACAAAAATAATTCAAATAAGAGCCTTCTGCAGACAATTTTATTGGACAGTATTTCTTATTTTCTCTTGTGTTTTAGGAGGTAATGCAACGGCAGGAACCATAGTTCGAATCGCCACCAGTGTGGGTGATTACTCCATCGAGCTGTTTGATCAAGAAGCGCCTATAACGGTTAATAACTTCCTGAATTATGTACGCAATGGAGATTATAACCGCACTTATCTGCACAGAGTTGTTGATGACTTTGTTGTTCAAGGTGGAGGTTATCGTTTTGAGCTGTTTGTCGGTCCGATTGATGTAGCTTCTAACGAACCGATAAAAAATGAGTTTGGAGCATCAAATATAGCAGGGACTGTGGCTATGGCAAAGTTTGATGGTAATCCAGACAGCGCGACTAGTCAGTGGTTTGTAAATGTGGCAGATAATAGTGGGAATTTAGATACAAATAATGGTGGTTTTACTGTTTTTGGTACGGTGCTTGGTGATGGTCTTCAAGTGCTTAAAGCAATTGATGGGCTACCGTTCGTTAACCTCGGAGACAAAGCGCCCAGCGCTTCCTTTCGCACAGAAAATTATGAAAACCCGCTAGACTTTGTCTATATAAACACGGTGATCACAGAACGATTTAGCTCTGCTCCCCATGTTTTTGAAAGTGCGACCGGTATTCTGATAACTTCTGTGAACGTCGACTCGGGTTTAGAGGCAGTCAGTTTGCAGTTAAAGTCCGTGCCCGCGGCTGAAGGATTGGTGCTTCAGGTCGACCTGGCAAGCTCAATACCGCGGAATTTGTTTGAGGGAATAGCCACATTCAGCAGCATTGATAATAAACTTCGAATCCCATCCCTCGAGGTCAATCTAGATGGATCAGTTTCAGTGTTAAAAGATGTGGTTTTCAGCCTTCACAATGCTGCGAAGTCGCAATTTATCCTTGAAACATACGTTACGCAATAGTTAAATGATTGTCAGTAAAGAGGTTTGTCTATGACTAATTCTCGTGGCGAATTTTCCTCCCGATTTGGGTTTCTTATGGCAGCATCAGGGTCGGCTGTGGGTCTAGGGAATATTTGGGGATTTCCGACTAACGCAGCGAGTAACGGTGGAGCCGCTTTTCTTTTCACCTATTTGTTATTGGCATTGGTTCTAGCCTACCCAGCGTTGATGGCAGAATTAATAATTGGAAGGCATTCGCGGTCAAATGCTGTAACCGCTTTGCAATTGATCTCAGTTGGCGAAAAGAGCAAGTTATTAGGTTTTCTTGTGGGTTTTTTGGGAATTGTCACAGTCACCTTTATCCTCAGTTTTTATGCAGTAGTAAGTGGATGGATGTTCGCTCTTTTTATCGAGCCAATCGCCCGCTTCTTTGGGTGGATATCCGTTGCAAGTTGGTTGGAGTTTGATAGTACGGCACGCAACATCATTGCTTTGGTTTTATTTATGGTCCTTACCATAAGTATCATTAATGCCGGCGTGCAGAATGGAATCGAGAAATGGGCTCGGAGGCTCATGCCTGCGCTAATCACCATTCTTATTGCGCTATCCCTTTATGTTTTTACTCTTCCTGGGGCTCTTGTTGGGCTGCAGGCTTATTTAATCCCGGATTTTACCAGGGTCGCGAGCGCTGAACTTTTAGTGGACGCTATGGGTCAAGCTTTTTTTTCTTTGTCGCTTGGAGTAGGTACGATGTTAGTTTATGGATCATACCTATCAAAGGAAGAAAACCTTCCAATGATTGGAGGTCTTGTGGCTCTCCTTGACGTGGGTATAGCGGTTTTAGCCGGGCTACTGATATTACCCGCTATGTATGTCGCGCTTGAGTCTGGAGTTGAAATTTTTGACTCACAAGGTAATTTGATTGCTGGGCCAAGATTAATTGTGTCTGTTTTACCCAATTTATTTGGCACGATGGGCAGCGTCGGCTTATTTGTTGCGTTTAGCTTTTTTGCGCTAATGACTATAGCCTCTCTGACCTCATCGATTTCGATGTTGGAGGTCCCGGTTTCCTATGCCGTGGAGGAACTTAATTTCTCTAGATCTCGTGCCTCGGTTTCTATTGGTGGCTTCGTTACAATAATGTCGATTTTAATTGCTATGAATTTTGATTGGCTTTTCGATGTGGTAGTTACGCTAACAACAGAATTAAGTCAGCCCTTGCTAGGTTTGTTTTTTTGTATTTTTGTCGGTTGGATTTGGCGACGGGACGCAATTCTAGAAGAAATTCGATGTGGCTCTCCCAATGTCCAGAATAGTATTTTTTGGAAAATTTGGCCTTTTTACGTAAAGTTTATTTGCCCCCTTGCGATCTTAATGGTCTATTTACAGTAATTTGCTCCCAGGTCACTGATTTTGGCGGTACATGGTTATGAATCAGTGAGTATTTTTGGTGTTAAGCTATCGCGTCTAATGTTTTAAAAATTTTTTCTCGATTCACAGAGTGTTATAAACAGAAAACTAAGTTGTATCCATGGATCTTTGTCATTTATCCCTTTAATCGCATGGTCAATCACTTTAGCTTTCTCGAGAAGTAGCCATATTTTTTCAGTATTGAGGCGAGTAAGTGCTGCTCTGATTAGGTGTTGACGAGATCTCCATATCTTCGCATTTTCAATTGCAGTTGATACAGTTGCACCTCTCGTACAATGGTCCAATATAGGTAGTAGGATTCGCAGTTCACGGACAACAGCGTTGACTATTAGCAGAGGTGCTATCCCTTCGACTTGAAGGTTGTGGAGCATTAATTGAGAGCGAGTTGAATCCCCTTGTAACGCGGCGTCGACCATCGAATAAACTGAGTATCGAGAATTGCTCGCAACAGAATCTAGCACAGTTTGTTCATCACAGATGAAAGCTGGGTCGCTATCTTTTAGAAGTGCTAGTTTTTCAACTTCCTGAGATGCTGCCAGCAGATTTCCTTCGACACGGTCCCCGAGAACCGAAACAGCTTCATTTGTAAACTTAATATCATGTTTGAGAAAACTGTTTTTAAGCCAAGTATGAAATTCATTTTTTTTAAAAGGCCACACTTGAACGAGCAAGCCCCGTGATTCGATGCTAAGAAACCATTTTGTTTTTAAAACCGAGGCCTCTATGCGAGGGCTGTTTATTAGAAAAACTATGTCAGGATCTTGGTCCTGAAGTTTTTCACGCAAAGCTGATCTTGTTCGATCATCAAATTTTGCGGAAGTGAATCGAAGTTCGAGTAATTTTTTATCTGAAAAAAGGGATAGGTTTCCTGCGGCGTTGTGGTATTTATTCCAATCAAAGCCGTTGTCTATAAAAAAAACTTCTCTTTGAGTGAACCCCGCTTCTTGCAAACATTCACGCGCAATGCTGTTGGATTCAAGTAACAGAGTTTCCTCATTGCCACTGATCCAAATAAAGGTGGGGATTTTCCTTTTCAGTGCTTTTTGTAGCTCGGTAGGTTTGATCTTCATTTGAAACTTGCCGTTCGGAGTACCGCCTCTAATCGACGGATTACTGCGGATGCAAGATCATTCCGCATTTCCTGCAATATTAAATTAATTTCGTCTTGGCTACCGTTAATATTTTGCACGTTTTCTAAAAAATCACGGCTCACTGTAAATCGCTCGAGTGGGATAAGATCATTTTTGTTAAGGCTGAGTTTCACATCAAGGCTGAGTTGTAACTCATATTGAGCAGCCCGTGCTGATGAATTAATCGTTATTGGGAAAGATTGGTAACCCTCGTTCCCAATTTCGAGCCAGGGCATGGTGCGATCCAACTCTATGTCAAAATTTGCGACTTTCACGTTGAGACCCTGCAGGTTGTCTATTAAAACTTCAGCACTAGTATTATCTGCTGTTGCACTTACCATAAGGGTTGAAAAATTCTCTAAATTTATACTCTCTTGCTTCAGCGAAAAACCACACCCGTTAAGAACGAGAACTAAGAGGTTGCTGAGAAAAATCAATTTTTTCCATGTATAAAAACGGTTAATCGGTGGCATTTGTATGATTGCCTTAATCTCCATTAGCGGATGTTTCAGCCTGTGTTTATGTTAGCTCTTTGCGTTTAAATTACGATATTCACTAGGCGGTTTGGTATAACGATGAGCTTCTTTACCAGTGCTGCACCAACAAATTTTTGAACTTTGTTATTACCCAGTGCTAGGGCTTTTACTTTGTCTTCGTCAAGGTTGAATGGTATCTCAACTTTGTCCCGAAGTTTCCCGTTGACTTGCAAGATTAATGTAATGTTTTCCGAAATCAGAGCACTATCGTCTACTATTGGCCACTCAGCGTCTATTACGGCGGTTGCGCCACCGAGATGGAACCAGAGGGCATGACAAAGGTGCGGTGTGACCGGAGCAAGCATTTTAACGGAGATCTCTAGAGCCTCTTGAATTATCTGCGGGGCAAGAGCGTCTTTGTTGTTTTCCGAGAATTTAGCTACAGCATTTAGTAACTCCATTGTTGCAGCTATCGCCGTATTAAAAGTAAATCTGCGGTTATAATCGTCAGTTACTTTTTCGAGAGTTTGGTGAGTCTTCCGCCGCATTTCTGATTGGTCTTTAGTAAGGCTTAGGTTTTTAAAATTCCTTAAGGTTACAGGATCATGATTTGTAACGATTCGCCAGCATTTTTTAATGAATCGATGACTTCCCTCGACGCCGCTGTCGGACCATTCTAATGACTGATCCGGCGGAGCAGCAAACATAGTGAACATTCTTACTGTATCAGCGCCATATTTTTGGATTAACGGGAGAGGGTCTACGGTGTTTCCTTTGGATTTAGACATTTTGCTTCCATCTTTCAAGACCATGCCCTGAGTCAAGAGGTGAGCAAATGGTTCATCCGAAGTAACCATTCCGGCATTTCGCATCAATTTGTGAAAAAATCTAGCGTAAAGTAAATGAAGAATTGCGTGCTCTATTCCTCCAACATATTGGTCCACTGGAAGCCAATAATCAGCGCGTGCGTCAAGCATTTTGCTATCTTGGTCTGGGCATGAATATCGAGCATAGTACCAAGATGATTCCATAAAGGTATCAAAAGTGTCAGTTTCGCGTGCAGCATCTCTATTACATTTCGGACATTTCACCAAATAAAAAGTTTCAAGTGTAGTAAGCGGAGAAATGTTTTCGTCTAAGTTTACGTTTTCCGGCAGCACTACAGGAAGATCGGCTTCTGGAACGGGAACGCTTCCGCACTCTTCGCAATTTATGATTGGAATTGGTGTTCCCCAGTACCGTTGCCGTGATACGCCCCAGTCTCGAAGTCGATAATTTACTTTTCTTCGACCTTTGTTTAT
>TARA_Y100000385_G_scaffold91556_1_pt1 | contig 12400 bp, 14 predicted proteins | sample TARA_Y100000385 | Tara Oceans TARA_Y100000385 (sample SAMEA2620980) | marine metagenome | biome: marine biome (ENVO:00000447); feature: surface water layer (ENVO:00002042); material: "saline water (ENVO:00002010), including plankton (ENVO:xxxxxxxx)" | depth 5 m
AATGAAAACAATTATTACAAGGAAAAAAATATAAATATTGGTATTGGATTTGCTTTTGGCAGAAAGTGGAAAACTAAATCTAATTGGATTGTAGAATTCAATTTAGGTTTTGGAAGAAATCTATCTTACAATAAATTCAATTATTATTACAGGACATCATATCATCAGGATGTTATTATGTTCTATCCTAGAGCGGGGTTAAGTGTCGGCAAACGTTTTTAAGCTCTTTTAATTAATAGACACAACCCTAAGAACGTAATAGATCCATTGACCATCAGTAATTCAAAACCAAAAGGAATGTAAAGCTGTAAGACATAGGCTATTACAGGAGATAAAACTGCTACTATGGGCACTGCCCTATCTTTAATATTCCATTTTGTGAAAATACCAAAAGCAAACAGTCCCAACAAAGGTCCATAGGTATAACCTGCCACCTTAAAGAGAGCCGAAATAACACTATCGTCGTTAATAGCTTTAAAAATGAGTATAGCCACTACCAACAATAAAGAAAAGCCCACATGTACCCATTTCCTAGTTTGCACTTGTTGTCTGTCTTCTTTCTGCTCAATATTTAAGAAATCAATACAAAAGGAGGTTGTCAAAGAAGTTAACGCAGAGTCGGCACTAGAATAAGCGGCAGCTATTAAGCCCAGTATAAAGAAGATACCAACCCCTAAACCTAAATCGGCTTTTAAAGCGACTAGAGGGAATAAATCATCGCCTTTGCTAATGTCCATACCTATTTGTTCGGCATAGAGATACAATAAAGCCCCTAAAGCCAAGAAAAAAATATTCACAACGATTAGCACTACACTAAAGGAATACATATTCTTTTTAGCGTCCGACAAACTCCTACACGATAGGTTCTTTTGCATCATATCTTGATCTAAGCCCGTCATTACAATAGCCAAAAAAGCACCCGAAAGGAATTGTTTTAAAAAGTGCTGTTTGCCCTCCCAAAAGAATATCTGAGAGTAATCGCTCTGTCTAATCGTTTGAGTCAAATCCAACAAACCTAAATCCATTTTATCAGAAATCAGCCATATACTCACCCCTACTGCCAAAAGCATAAATAGAGTCTGTAGAGTGTCTGTCCATATAATGGTTTTGATACCACTTCTAAAAGTATAAATCCAGATAAGTACAATAGTTAATGATACCGTCAGCCAAAAAGGCACATTCCAAGCATCAAAAATGGCTATTTGCATAACGTTAGCCACCAAATACAAACGAAAAGATGCACCTATAGTTCTAGAAAGTAAGAAGAAAAAAGCCCCTGTCTTATGCGTACTTGCACCAAACCTATCGCCCAGATAAGCATAAATAGAGGTTAAGTTCATTCGGTAATAAATGGGCATTAAAACGTTGGCTATGACAAAATATCCTACCGTCATACCCAAAATCATCTGCATATAACTGAATTGACTGTCGGCCACCCAGCCCGGAACAGAAATAAAGGTCACCCCAGAGAGTGTTGCTCCTATCATTCCGAAAGAAACAATGTACCAAGGCGACTGTTTGTTGCCTAAGAAAAAAGCATCGTTGCTATCGCTTTTACCTGTAAAATAGGAAATGAGAATAAGCACAATAAAATAAGCTGCAACGATAGAAAGTATAAGAATAGGTGTCATATCTTTAAGCTAGAGAGTTTTCGTAAGGTGTTCTATTGACTATGGAACGACCAAGAGTCACTTCATCGGCATATTCAAGCTCGTCTCCTACTGAAATACCACGAGCAATAACACTCATTTTGACATCGTATTCCTTCAATCGTTTAAAGAGGTAAAAATTAGTAGTATCCCCTTCCATAGTTGTACTCAATGCCATTATGACCTCTTTGACCTTGCCACTAGCCACTTTAGTAATCAAAGTTTCTATATTGAGGTCGGCTGGTCCTATGCCGTCCATAGGAGAAATGATTCCTCCCAAAACATGGTATTTACCCTTAAACTGATGTGTATTTTCAATAGCCATTACGTCACGTATATCTTCAACAACACACAAAATACTATCTTCACGATTGGGATTGGAACACAACTCACACAACTCTATATCTGAAATGTTATGGCAAGAATTACAATAAGAAATTTTACTTCTCAGATCGATAAAAGCCTCACCAAAATCACGCACTTCATCTTTATCCATTTTCAAAAGATGTAAAGCCAAACGCATAGCCGATTTACGGCCTATGCCTGGTAACTTGGCAAACTGTTCTACTGCATCTTGTATCAGTTTAGAGGAAAAGTTCATAAAACAAAAATAAGAGAAACAATGTAAAAAATAATGATATTGATTTAGAGTTATTGACAAAGAGCAATCCTTGTAATTCAACTTAAATTCTATCTTTGCGACTATGCAATTGTCGGTTATCATTGTTAATTATAATGTCAAAAATCTCCTCAGAGATTGTTTGTTAAGTGTGCAAAAGGCAGCACTCAAGCTAGACACAGAAATAATTGTGGTAGACAATGCTTCTAGTGATGGGTCTGTAAAAATGCTTCAAGAAGAATTTAAAGGCGTTAAACTCATTGCTAACTCTAAAAATGTTGGTTTTTCTACTGCCAATAATCAAGGTATTGCCCAAGCTAAAGGACAATATATTTTAATCCTCAACCCTGACACCCTAGTTTACGAACAGACTTTTAACGATTGTATGAAATTCTGCTCTGAAAACACCAACTGTGGCGGTATTGGTGTTCAGATGCTAGATGCAAATTCTAATTTCCTCAAAGAATCCAAACGAGGCTTTCCTACCCCTAAAGATTCTTTGTTAAGGTTGAGCTTTCTCAATCGCTTATTTCCCAAATCAGCCTATTTCAATGGTTATTATCTTGGTCATTTGAATAAAGATGAAAATCATAAAGTCGATGTGTTGGCTGGGGCTTTCATCTGGATTAAGAAATCCATAGTTGATGAAGTAAATGGCTTAGATGAGCAATTCTTTATGTACGGCGAAGACATCGACTTCTCTTACCGCATACAACAAGCTGGATATGACAATTATTATCTAGGGACTATTTCTATTTTACATTACAAAGGAGAAAGCACCGATACTTACAGTTTTAAATATATCGAACGCTTTTATGGTGCTATGAAAATTTTCTCTAAAAAGCATTACCCCTATTCTTATCCACTTTATCATTTGGGAATCAATACCTTAATAATTCTACACGGTGTTTTTAATTATTTTAGAAGATTACTTCTTAAAAAAGGGTGATGATTAAGTGATATATTTTACTAATTTAGCCACACAAACTAACACACTTTTAAATGGCAAAAATCGAGTTAATAATGCCGAAAATGGGCGAAAGTGTAGCAGAAGCTACTATCATCAGTTGGCATAAAGAAGTAGGCGAAACCATTGAAATGGATGAAACCATTGTTGAGATTGCAACCGACAAAGTCGATTCAGAAGTGCCATCTTCTCTAGAAGGTGTGTTGGTAGAAAAACTTTTTGATGTCGATGCTGTCGTGAAAGTTGGTGAGCCTTTTGCTATTATTGAAACTTCTGCTGAGGAAAGTAATGAACCAGCCACTCAAGAAAAAATGCCAGAAAGCCCTGCTTCTACTCCAGAAGTAGCTCAGAAGATAGAAGAAGAGATTGCCCAAGTCAAAGAAAGTGTACAAAAAATAGAAAATAAAGGTGAACGTTTTTATTCTCCACTGGTACGTTCTATTGCTAGTGAGGAAGGGTTAAGCATTGCTGATCTTGATCAAATTACTGGTAGCGGGAAAGATGGAAGAGTTACTAAAACCGATTTGTTGGACTACCTACAAAACAAAGGCACGTCAGCACCTACTGTTGAAGCTCCTAAAGTACCAACACCATCCCCTACTCCAACACCAAAAGCAGCAACAAGCACACCACCCAAAGTGAGTATGAGTGGCGATAAAGAAATTGTTGAAATGGACCGTATGAGAAAGCTCATTGCAGACCATATGATTATGTCCAAGCAAACCTCTCCACACGTTACTTCCTTTGTAGAAGCTGACGTTACAACTCTTGTAAATTGGAGAAACAGAATCAAAGGCGACTTCAAAAAACGTGAAGGACAGAACATTACCTTTACCCCTATCTTTATAGAAGCAGTAGCCAAAGCCATTAAAGATTTTCCTATGATAAACGTATCGGTAGATGGTACAAATATCGTAGTTCATAAAGATATCAATATTGGTATGGCGGCAGCCCTACCCTCAGGTAATTTGATTGTCCCTGTGGTCAAAGGTGCTGACCAGATGAATTTAATGGGCATTACCAAAACGGTTAACGATTTGGCAAACAGAGCACGTAACAACCAACTGAAACCTGATGAAATACAAGGCGGTACTTTTACCCTGACTAATGTCGGTTCTTTTGGTAATGTTATGGGTACGCCAATTATTAATCAGCCTCAAGTAGCCATTATGGCGGTTGGTGCAATAAAGAAGAAACCAGCAGTTATAGAAACACCTCACGGCGATTTAATAGGAATACGTCATATGATGTTCTTATCCCTATCTTACGACCATAGAGTAGTTGATGGTACACTAGGTGGCAGTTTCCTTAGAAAAGTAGCCGATTACCTTGAACAATTTGACGATAACACTAGCATTTAAAATATCTTATGGAATTAACACTTAAAAAGCCAATTGTATTTTTCGATTTAGAAACAACAGGTGTGGCTGTTGCCAAAGACAGAATCGTAGAGATATCTATCTATAAAGTACACCCTAACGGCAACAAAGAAAGTAAAACATGGTTGGTAAATCCTACCATACCCATTCCTGCAGAAACTACTGCCGTTCATGGAATTGACGATGCTAAAGTTGCCAACGAGCCTACTTTTAAAGAATTGGCTCATGACATTAAAAACATGATGGAAGGATGCGACCTAGCTGGATACAATTCTAACCGTTTTGATATCCCCTTGTTGGCTGAAGAATTCCTGAGAGCTGACTTGGATTTTGACATGAAAAAACGCAAGGCAGTAGATGTGCAAAACATTTTCCACAAAATGGAACAGCGTACCCTTTCGGCTGCCTACAAATTCTATTGTGAAAAAGACCTAGAAAACGCCCATAGCGCTGAAGCCGATACACAAGCGACTTATGAAATTCTAACGGCTCAACTCGATAGATATGATGAATTAGAAAACGATATTGATTTTCTATCTGAATTTTCTACTCGAGGAAAACCTTTTGCTGATATGGCAGGATTCATTGTCTTTAATGAGGACAACGAAGAATGTTTTTCATTTGGCAAATACAAAGGACAAACCGTTGTTAGTGTATTGCAAACCAATCCGGGCTATTTCTCTTGGATTCAACAAGCCGATTTCCCCCTATACACCAAGAAAGTACTGACTCAAATTAAACTCAGAGATTTCTAAAATGGAAGAAAGTTCTAATATTTTTCTACATCTTTTAATAGGTCCATTACTGTTAGTATTAAGTCTAATTTTCTTCTATTTCCCTCCTAAAAAAATTAATTTGACTTATGGACACAGGACCACATTATCTATGAAGAATCAAGATACTTGGAACGAAGCCAATAAAAGAAGTCCTTATATGATGCTTTTAGTTTCGGCTATTACTTGTATCTTTCAATTGATAGGAATTGTTTTTAATATAGCATTTGATAAAACAATTCTTTACGCTACTATTTTTTTAGTCGCTGGATTAATTATTGGAGGAATATTGATAGAACAACAATTGAAAACCATTTTTGATAAAGACGGCAATAGAAAAAAGCAGGTATGAAAATCATTTGTATAGGAAGAAATTATGTCAATCACGCCAAAGAATTAGGCAATGCTATCCCTAGTGAACCCGTATTCTTTCTCAAGCCAGATACTGCTATTTCGCCCAAAGGTCACCCTTTTTTTATTCCTGATTTCACAAACAATGTGCATTACGAGGTAGAATTAGTAATTAAAATCAATCGTCTAGGCAAACACATCGAAGAGCAATTTGCTCATAAGTACTACAGTGAGATTGGTCTAGGAATAGACTTTACTGCAAGAGACATTCAAGAAGAGGTTAAAGCTAAGGGTTTACCATGGGAAAAAGCCAAAGGTTTTGATGGCTCGGCAGTTATCAGCCGTACATTCATAAAGAAAGAAGCATTGGATATAAACAACATCGGTTTTTCATTAAGTAAAAATGGGGATAGCGTTCAAGAAGGCAATTCTAAAGATATGCTCTTTAATTTCGATAAAATCATTGCTTATATCTCGCAGTTTTACACCCTTAAGATTGGTGACCTTATCTATACAGGAACACCTGCTGGTGTTGGACAAGTAGCAAATGGCGATGTGCTAGAAGGTTTTATCAGCACTCAAAAGATGTTTGTTGTTAAGGTGAGATGAAAAAAGAAGCTCTTATCCGTGAATTAACTGTTATGCAAAATGCGGCTTTAGTTCATAGAAATAAGGCTTGTCAATATGTCTTAAATGACAAATCCAATATTCCTTTACTTATTGAACTTACCTTTGAAATAAAGGACAAATTATCTATTCGAGCCGCTTGGATTTTAGAACTCGTCTGTAAAGAATCCTTAAATCACATCATTCCTTACCTAGATACCTTTATTCAAAATATGGATAAAGTAAAATTTGATAGTGCCAAACGCCCGTGCGCCAAAATAGGCGAACTCATCGCTTTGGATTACGAAAATGACGGCATCATAAAAACTAAGCTCACACCAAAACATAAAGAACAATTGATAAGTTGTTGTTTTGACTGGATGATAAGCAATGAAAAACTAGCTGTTGACGCCTATGCTATGATGATTTTATACATTTTTGGAAAAGAAATAGATTGGATTCATCAAGAATTAAGCAGTATTTTAGAGAATAATATGGCTAATAAAAGTGCTGGATATAGAGCACGAGGTTTGAAACTTTTAAAGCTAATGAAGACTTAATCCACAATGTTTAGTCTTTCCACACGCACCTCATTACCTATAGTAGCCTCAAGCAAATAAATACCTGATTGTAAAGAAGGGATTTCAATAGGCATCATAGTATAAGACCAAGCGATATTATCTTCCATAATTACTCGCCCTTGCATATCTATTAAACGATAAGATATATCCGTATTATTAGCTGTATAAAGATAAGCGACAGCATTGGATTGTACTGGATTAGGATAAATATCTAAAGCCACTTCTTCTACATCTTCAAGAGCTAGTAATAAAGCATTCGCTAAAGCATAGTTGGGAATACCGTAACCCAATTGCTCGTCAGGATTCTGATAAAGGTGGGCACTCTGTATAATAGCATCTATAATTTGCATATTACTCTTATCGTAGTGCGATTGCCACAAACAAGCCGTCATTCCTGCAATAATAGGCGATGAGAAAGAAGTGCCATTGCTAGTAGATATAGCATTACTAGATGTAATAACCGTAGTGTTACCCCCTTGAGCTGAAACAGATGGCTTGACTCTACCGTCTGAAGATGGACCATAAGAAGAAAAAGAGGATACTTGTCTGTCCCCATAGACCGAACCCACACTCAGAATACTATCTGCATCGGCAGGGGCACCAATATAATACCAAGGGTTATTGCCCGAATTACCCGCCGAATTGCATACAATCATTCCCTTTCTACTCGCCATAGTAGCAGCACGAGTAATGACCGTAGTCTTTCCATCCAAATCAGCATAGGTATGGTTTTGAGATTCTATATCAAAGGTCGTATAACCTAGGGAAGAATTGATGATATCTACCCCTACACTGTCGGCAAATTCGGCAGCTACTGCCCAATTGTATTCTTCAATAAGCGTTTCACTACCAGCGTCTTCAGTTCTTAAAAGCCAATAACTGGCTTTTGGAGAAGTACCCCTAAATTCATCTTGTATATAGCCTCCCATAACTGAAAGAACAGACATACCGTGATAATTATCCTCGTAAACAGAACTTTCTCCATCTACATAATCCCATGTACCAAGAATCTGATTATTAGCAAACAAATGCTCAAAAGCATCTATCCAATCCGTATTTCTAAAACCAGCATCTAAAACTGCTATATGCATCCCTTGACCTTGATAGCCTTGCTCATGCAGGCTAACACCCTCAATCATTTCTATCTGATTTCTTGCATCACCATAATCATTTTCAAAAACGATATCATCGAATTTTGACGATTGTCTGCCGCCTAATAAATCAAAGAAAATTTGTAATGTATCCACTTGTTTCACAAAATCTAACGCAAGCAAAGTGTCTGCATTATTGCTTGAATATAAGGCTGTTACACCATTAAACCATTTGCTTTTGTTGAGGACTGTAAATCCCAAATCTTGTAAGGTCAAAAGGTAACTCGTAGGTATGGGCAAATCGGAATAATGTAAAGGTATATTTTGTTTTTCTCGGCGGTCAATAGCTCTTTGAGAAAATAAATCTGAAGGTGAAAAGTCACTTACTAAGTGACTGCCTTTGTCTTCGAAAGCAATCCATAGTTTTACAGAGAGACTATCTTGTGAAAAGGCTAGTATTGGAAATAATATGAGGAAGGTTAAAAGTCTCATTTTTTAGCTATGAAACCTCCTCCCAATACATCATTACCTTCGTAAAACACTGCCGATTGTCCCGGTGCAATACCTTCTACTTTCTTATGAAACAGTACTTTTATTTCGTTATCAAGATTGGTCAAGGTGGACTGCTCCCCTTTATGCTTGTAGCGTACTTTGGTTAAACTTTCAAAGTCATTAGGAATACGATCGTACTTGATGTAGTTTAACCCTTTAACAATCATTTCTTGCTTGTTCAAATCTTCTTTTGTACCAACCACTACTTCATTCGTTTCTGGCTTTATTTCTACAACATAAGAGGCTTCTAATCCGAATGAAACACCCAGTTTACGCTGACCAATGGTGTAAAAAGGATAACCGTCGTGAGTACCTATCACCTCTCCCTTGGTATTGATGAAGTTTCCTCCTTTAACCTGCTCTTCTAAACCCTCAACTTTACGCTTTAAAAAGCCTCTATAGTCGTTATCTGGAATAAAGCAAATTTCATAACTCTCAGGTTTCTTTGCCAATTCCTCATAACCTCTATCAATAGCCATCTGCTTGATATCGTCTTTATGGTATTGCCCCATAGGAAAAATGGTTCTGCTCAAACACTCTTGAGAAAGCCCCCAAAGGACATAAGATTGGTCTTTCCATTCGTCAATACCCTTAGATACCACATAACGACCATTTTCCTCCCTTACCTGTGCATAATGTCCAGTAGCAATGTATTTACAACCCAATTGATCGGCACGTTTTAAAAGAGCTTCCCACTTGATGTGTGTATTGCACAATACGCAAGGGTTAGGTGTTCTTCCTGCAATGTATTCGTCCACGAAGTTATCAATGATATAATCACCAAATTCATTACGAATATCGAGTATTATATGGGGAAAACCGCAATCTACCGCCAACTGACGAGCATCGTTTATGGAGTCCAAACTGCAACAGCCTGTTTCCTTGTTCGAGCCACCAGAATTGACATAATCCCATGTCTTCATTGTTATACCAACCACCTCATAACCTTGCTCATGTAGCATCAAAGCAGTAACGGTACTATCAATACCACCACTCATGGCGACTAACACTTTTTCTTTCTTATCCATCTTGCCTTCCTTGAGAGATTCCATCAATGTATTCTATCTGATAATCAAAAGATTTATCGTCTTTATAATACTTCCAAATACCCACTTTGATATCGTTTGAATATTTGCCTTGGTATTTTTTCACTCCTTCTGAATTGTAAAGGGTGTATGTGCCTTCTAATTTATTTGCTGCATAGTTCGCACTTACCTTTAATTGTCCGTTCCTGTAATACTGCAGACTTTTTCCCTCTTTTTCACCTGCTGAATAGGTCGTCTTATCTAGTACATTACCATCGACATAAAATAAAGTTGTTTCACCTTCTAACTGACCGTTTTTATAATTCTCCTCTCTTATAAGATTTTCTCTGGTGTCGTAATATTTCCAAAGCTGTTCTTTCTGTTCATGTATATAAAGTCCCACTGCTTTGACCTTATTGTTGGAATGGTACAAACGAGCTGAAGCATATTCACCCTCGTTAAAGTATTCCAAATTGGCTTTTAAAAGACCACGTTCGGTATAGTACAAAAATATACCTGAAGGTTTATCATCAATAAAGCTACCTTCATAGCGCAATTGTCCGTTGTCGTAATTTTGTGACCACTTGCCTTGCTTATGCCCTAAATCGTCAGTGATATTCTGAGCAAAAGTGATGGCAGAAATAAGTAAAAAGAAAATGATTTTATACATAGTGCAAAATTAATAAGAAATCGGTCTAAATAAACAAAGATTGATTTTCTATTTTAAATCCAGAAAAAAAACACCGAATACTACATTGAATTGACTGAAAAAGAACGATTGTTTGGCCACATCTATTGTGTTACTTGTCGTTCTTATATGCGGCATATTTATCCATCCTCCCTTGAGTTCGGCTTGAATAAAGACCTTTTTGTAATCAAAACGTAAGCCTGTAACTATACTCGCACCATATCCCGAGAGATGAAACTCATCGAAGCGTTCGTGCCCCAAAAGTGTTGTATTGGTCTTAGGAACTATAAGACCTAAACCCAATCCGTGCATTTCACTCATTTTAAAACTCTTGTATTCTGTTAAAAGCTTAGTTTTTCGCAATTCCACATTGACATAGTTTAGTCCATCGGTATGTTCAAACTGTAAAAAATCTGGTGAAAGGCTTATCTCATCGCTTGAATAATTACCATCATAAGGGGTATTGCTTTGTGCTATTTCTCCTGATATACTTACCTTTTGGTTGGCTACCATCACATACTTCATGTGATCCATCCCAATGGATATATCATAATTGTTTTTCAGATAATAACCCAAGCGATAATTGTACTGTGGAATGGTAAATGTAGTTGGGCTAAAATAGGTAGAAAAGTCAAAGGCCGTTTGTCGATCTTTTGCTTGAACATCGCTCAAAATGAAATCATAATGCTCACCACTGAAATGTAGGTTTGATGTCGAATACTGAGAGCCATTCCAACCCCAGTATAGATAAAAAGAACCTACTTTATTTTCTTGCTCCACCCCTTGACCCAAAACTAAAAAAGGCATAAAATAAAGAATGAAGAAAAAAGATGTTTTCATAAGCAAATACAACAAAAATATTGATTGATAGTTTCTACTATATTTTTCTAAAACTACAAAAAACAAAGTTCTGAGTAGTGTCGAATGGTGTTTGGTGCTCTACCCTAATGCAATTAATTTTCTCGAACAAAGGTTTCAATCGTTCGGTCATTGAGCTTTCCGAATATTGTTTAATGTTTATCCCACTGCATTTTTTTGGGCCATCTTCTGAAAATGTGCCTATCACTAAAACACTAGATGAATTTATATTTTGTTCAGCTATTTTCAAATAGCTAGATATATCTTGTTCTTCTGTCAAAAAGTGAAATGCTGCTCGGTCGTGCCAAAAGTCATATTTTTCTGTCGGATTAAAAGCTGCTGCATCTGCAACAATCCATTTTACATTTTGGGCTTTTTCAGCAAGTCGTTGTTTTGCTCTTTCAATGGCTGCTGATGAAATATCAAGTACCGTAACATCCGTATAACCCAAATCGAGTAAACTATCTACCAAAAAACTGTCACCACCACCAATATCAATGATTTTTGCTGTTTTTGGGACATTAAATTCCTTAATAAAATCCAATGAAGTGATGGGGGTCGGTTGATACCAACTCACCTCTTTTAACTCTTTAGTCTGATAGACGTTCTCCCAATGTTTTTTACGGTCAAATTTTTCCATTATTGCAACTTTAGTTGAGTTGTAAAATTCTTTAAAGCCTAAACTTTAACATTATCAAAGATACCAACTTTAAGTTTAGTAGTAAGTTCGTAATTTAGGTATTCACAACTTTATTATTTTATTTAACACCAACACCCAGTTTCACGGTTTACTTTAATCCAAACTTTAGGTGAGACTTTATTTCTAAAGGCATCGTATTTTACGATAGATTTAATTTTTATTTTTTTCAAATTGTAAAATTCAATTTCCTCATTACTCATCGAATGTACATCGTCAGCATCTGCTGCTGTTAGGGTAAACCCGTAAAAAGCTGTATCCATACCTATTTGCTCAAATAAGTCGATGAATAAGTTATGCTCTTCAGAATTTCTTGGGTATTCGTAGCCTTCTTTATCTCCATCTGACCAAGAATCTGCTAAGAAAAAAGAATCTTCACATGTTGTAAATAGGATAATTGACAAAATGATTAGGGTGTACTTTTTCATAGTTTTAAAATATTGGTTGTGCTTAACTTGACTACTACCTGACTTGTGGAAATAAAAAAATCCCCAAGACAATATTGTCAAGGGGATTATAAAGTGTGAACTCGGAGGGAGTCGAACCCCCAACCTCTAGAGCCGT
>TARA_Y100000385_G_C13108842_1_pt1 | contig 12391 bp, 12 predicted proteins | sample TARA_Y100000385 | Tara Oceans TARA_Y100000385 (sample SAMEA2620980) | marine metagenome | biome: marine biome (ENVO:00000447); feature: surface water layer (ENVO:00002042); material: "saline water (ENVO:00002010), including plankton (ENVO:xxxxxxxx)" | depth 5 m
TTTTCTTTTTCATATGAGATCGGCTTTAAATCAAATTCCTTACGGGGAACTCCTTAAAGAATGTTAAAGAAGCTACTAAATTGATTATGGGTTGTCGATTGTTTCATCGATAAGTGGCCCGCCTTCACCACGTAATTTTTGAAAGCGTTTTCTTGCTTCCACTGTGTATAAGCTTCCTTTGTGGTTGAATAGAAGTTCACGATAATAGTCTTTTGCTTTATCAGGATTTAATAAGTTGTTCTCATAAATGTCTCCTAATTGAAACAGCGCGTCATCTGCCAAGATATCAGTGGCATGAAATTTCAATAACTCCTCTAATACTTCTACCGATTTCGACCATTCTCCGCGAAGTTGAAGTGAGTGCGCTTTTTTCAATAGTATTTCGTCACCCAATGCATGTGCAGGAAAGTTCTCAATGATACTATCGAATAATGAATAGGCAGCATTATACTGATGTTGCTCAATCAATAAGTCCGCATTCGCAAACCAGGTCATTGCAGTATAGTTACTGTCCAGTCCAAAATTATCGGTTATCAGAAGGGATAGTTTGAGTGCGTCATTTGCGATGAGTTTTGAAGTTGATTGTTTCAAAACATCTAATTGAGATTGCGCATAGTCGAATTCACCATCATAATAGAAAATTCGCGCATTCTTAAATTTTGCTTTATGTCCGATGGTCTCAAACTTGAAATCTTTATCAACTTGACTGTACATTAAGGCGGCATCCCATATATCTCCGTGTAAAACTCTTATGTCAGCGAGTTGCATTTTAATTTTAGCTTTCTGTATTGCTGATATGCGCGGAATTTCAAGAGCTTCCTCTAATTCAAGTATTGCCTGACTTGCATTGTTTGCATAGAAGGCTTGGATATACGTTTTTTCTAGAATTAGAGGTAGGGAAGCAGCCGAACTTCCAACTCTATCTAATGCTTCTTCATAAGCCGTGATTGTTTCGGTAACTTCTTCCTGACTGTAATTTCGAAGTGTAGTAACCTGAAGGAATCGAACATTAAGCACTGCATTTTGTGCTCGCAAGTAATAAGGTTCAGCTTCACCACCATCGACGATGTGCTGAAAGCACTTTTTCGCAGTCCGATAATCTTTGTTTTCTAGGCAGATTTTCCCTAGTTCAAATACGTTTCGACCGCCTGCTTGAGTTCGCTTGTCGAGTGCTTTCACATGTACAAAGGCAGCGGAGAAATTTTGACGCTGAATAAATAGCCAGGTCAACATATCCGCGTAATGTGTATTATTTGGGTTTTTCTGTGTTCGCTCGATTAATGCATTCTTCAAAATTCGGTATTCTTTTGAATCTTCTTCCGAGAAATCAATCTTGGTTGCGAGGATTCGTTTAAGATCCCTTGCATAGGAGCTATGATAATCGATGAGGTCGAGATACTCATCCATCATCTTTTGTGTTTCCCCTTTGAAAGCGTAGAATTCAGCAAAGTAGTGATTAAGTGGATAGGTCTTCTTTAAAAGTTTACGACCCTTCTCCAGCGTTTGAAACGCCATTTCCATTTTACTCTGTCCTTTAAATGCATTGTAAAGTTGAACAACGCTAATTGAACTTGGATTTAAATCTTCAATCAGCCCTTGATAAATGCCCTCGGCTTTGTTTTGTTGTCCTTGGTCCTCGTAAAATATCGCAAATAGGATCTTATACTCCTGATCTTGTGAGTTTCGACTTACTTGTCTTTTGTAAGTTTTCTCTGCTCGTTTAACATCTCCTGTTTGCACTAAACACTCAGTGAAACGAGTGAAATTATATTTAGAAGGTGTTTTTGAGAATAATCGGTCGTAGTAGACAAGAGCCTTGTCAAATTCGCCATTCGCGTAGTAATGCTGAGCTAGCTGTTGATCAGATCCGCCATCCTGAGCAACGGCTAGATTGACTGAAAAGCAAGCTACAATAAGAATAAGATATATCCGCATAAAATCCATAACCTGTAAAAATTATTCCTGATTCTTTGGAAGAAGATTAAGTGAGAACTCGTTTAAATCCTCATAATGCTGTTCATAGGTATCACTTGCACTCGCTTTCGTTAGAACATAGTCTGTCAATAGAGCTACCAGTTGATTTACTTTTGCTTTTTCGTAAAGGATATTCTCATCGTACTTAGCTCGTTCTCCATTACTACCTTCAATGTCACTTAGAAGTTCTTTTAAACTTATTCGTTCCTCCTCAATTCCGGATTCAATTGCGCGTCTCGCTTTTCCTAACGGAGCAAGGCTCTTTCTCATTTTTTTGAACGCGTCCATTTTTCTTCCTAGCTCGATATTGATAGTATCAGAGACATAATGCTTCTTAATGCGCGACTCAACATCATATGAATTGACTTGAATGGAGGATAAAGAATCGAACACGTTTTCGTTCAAGACATTTTCAATACTATCGAGTGTAGTGTTCATTGCCTCTATTTTTTCTGTTTGAGCCGATTTTTCAAGATCGACACAAGAGGTCAAAAGGCTGCCAATTAATAGGACAAAGAGTATTCTCATGCGTGCAACGATGTTTTTAAGTAAAAATAATAAAGTTCCTAAGCATAGATTAGAATAAACGTTAATTGCGCGAAAATATTTGGCTTTAGACAGCTTTATCGCTGTGGCTATTGCTTTTTGAATACAACATCGACTCTTCGATTTTTAGCTCTATCGTATTCAGTTAATTCCGGCGTTACTGCAGGAATAGTGTTGTCGTAGCCCTTGAATTTCATTCGATCAGGAGAAACTCCGCGATCTTTTAAGAAATTATATACTGCATATGCTCTGCTTGTAGATAGTGGCATGTTTGAACCGCAGCATACGTGACCGCGAATATTAACCGACATCGTTTCATTACCTCGAAGTGCGTAGAATAGCGCCCAAAGATCGGGATCGTCGGGGTTAATGAATGCATCTGAGTTGCCATGGAATAATATGTCAAGAACGATTGTCATCTCTTCCGCGTCAGGGTCACTTATAAATTCTTTGAAATCATCACGAAGTCCAGTAGATACAGTTTCACGCGTAACTTGAACAGGATGTGAAACTGCATCCATAGCCTGCTCTTCAATCCAAATATCATAATAGATATCGACGCGACGATACTGGGAAGCGGTGTAGTCTTCGGCAATATATTCTTCACCATTGTTTATGATTTCTTTCGAGTCGCCCAGGTTATCCAGGATATCAAGAACAGATTTTGTTCTCCGTTCTGACAATTGTTTATTGTAACTCTTCGAGCCAGAATAGTCTGTGAAGCTTTCCACCTTTAGCAGAACAGCTTCACCAACTTGAGGATGCAAGAGCGGAGTCAGCTTCTCAATTTGATCCTTTGATAAAGTATGCGAGGCGACATCATAATACACAGAGATTAATTTTTCCTGTGAAATCCCGTAGTGCGCGAAGAAGAATATTGAGAGTGATAAGAGTATTTTCATACTAGCTAAACGAAAAATTGGATCAATGTTACAATAAATGAATGTTCAAGAATTATTTCACAATTACAACGAACCCTTGTGGCTCAGATGTATACATTAAATCACCAGTATCGGGCTCCCATGTTACGTTTCTGTCGTAAATATCAATTTCTTCTAATGAGGTTTTTTCTTTTACTTTTTTGATTTGTCTATCGAAGAATAAAGTAAACTTCACATGAAGCATATCCGCCATCATCATCATTGATTCTTCTTCCTCAGATCTCTCTTCTCCCTCGTTCATTGGGGGAATTTGGAAAAATAGTTTCTTTCCTTTCAAAACGAAATAGTCAAAGACTTCCCCGTTAGGAGCCGCTGAAGATAATGGGTTAGAGTCACTCATTGTCGCATTTAACACCTCTACGTTCTCAAAGTCATATCCAAAAACACATAAGCCCTTCTTTAGATCTTCATCAATAATTACGTAACTAACTGCATGCATGTCCTCAGGTTCTTTGAGCTTCTGAGTTAAATCGTCATCCATCAGACTCTCGAACCCTTCTTCTCCCATCGTCTCTGCCATTTCTGTCAAGTCGAATGTATACTTTATAGTTCCAGACCAATCCTGGTTAAAATGAATTTCTTCATGCATTGAACAACTGGTAACAAGCATTACAACACCAATTAGGATCGCAATTAATTTTAAAAGGTTTCTTTTAAGTTGTTAAATAACCCAGACTTTTAAATACTCTTAAATCCTGTATATGGATGAAGGCATTCTGGGATTGTAACGCCATCTTTTGTCTGGTGATTCTCTAGCATCGCAGCAACTATTCTTGGTAAAGCCAAAGCAGATCCGTTCAAAGTGTGACACAATTTTGTTTTCTTATCTGCATTCTTAAAACGTAGCTTTAATCTGTTGGCTTGGAACGTATCAAATCTAGACACTGAGCTAACTTCTAGCCATTTATCTTGAGCGGCCGAATACACCTCGAAGTCGTACGTCATCGCAGCTGTAAATCCAGTGTCGCCACCACATAATCTTAAGATTCGATACTGGAGTCCTAGCTTCTCTAGCAGACCTTTGACATGGTTCATCATTTCCTCTAATGCAGCATCAGTATTGTTTGGGTGTTCGATTCTCACGATCTCTACTTTGTCAAATTGATGGAGACGATTCAGTCCGCGTACATCAGAACCATATGATCCCGCTTCACGACGGAAACAAGGAGTATACCCGGTTAGTTTCACAGAAAAGTCTTCATTGGGAATAATCACATTGCGGTACATGTTCGTTATCGGAACCTCTGCAGTTGGAATCATGTATAAATCATCACGTTCGTCGTGATACATTTGCCCTTCCTTATCTGGTAATTGACCTGTTGCAATGGCGGAATCTTCATTCACGAATAATGGTGGAATTACTTCCTCATAACCAGCTTTCGCGGCTTCAGCTAAAAAGAAATTTATCATTGCACGTTGCAGTTGAGCTCCTTTACCTCTGTAAACCGGAAAGCCAGCACCTGTAATTTTCACTCCTAGCTCGAAATCGATAAGGTTATGCTTTGCTGCAATTTCCCAGTGTGGGATTGCGTCAAAATCAAAAGATGGAGCATTGCCAAATTCTTCCGTAGTTTCGTTGTCGAGTTCACTTTTGCCAGCCTTTACTAGTTCGTTTGGGACGTTTGGTAGAAGGTACATCAAGTCCTGAATCGTAGCTTCAAGTTCATCAACCTTAACTTTGAGTTCAGCTTCTGAAGATTTGAGTTGACCAGTCATAGCTTTGGCTTCGTTCGCCTCCTCTTGTTTTCCTTCTCTAAAAAGAAGTCCTATTTGCTTCGAAATTTGATTCATTTCAGCCGCAATCTCTTCTAAATTCCCTTTAGATTCTCTCCATTTACTATCAAGATCAAGTATTTCTTGAACAATTGGTTCGGCATCGAAATGACGCTTTTTTAAACCCTCTATTATTCGTTCTCCTTTATCTTTTCTGATGTCCTGTATTTCGAGCATGGTGATGTGTTTCTGTTTTCTCTTGCGAATTTAATAATTCGATTTCATGAGAATGAATGTTTAGTGCATAAAAAAAGGGAATTCCGATGCTCGGAACTCCCTTTTGTATAATGTGACGTTCGACTAAGCCTCTGCAGTTTCAAATGGAACTACCGATACAAATGAACGATTATTTCTTTTTTTGCGGAATTCTACTAATCCATCAGTCAAAGCAAATAACGTGTGATCTTTACCGATCCCAACGTTAGTTCCTGGGTGATGTTGAGTTCCTCTCTGACGAACGATGATGTTTCCTGCGATTGCAGCTTGTCCTCCAAAGATTTTTACTCCCAGTCGTTTACTTTCTGATTCACGACCGTTTTTAGAACTACCGGCTCCTTTTTTATGTGCCATTGTGATTTGTTTTTATCCCACTATTCCGGGATTGTTAAACTATGCTTTTATCTCCTTAATCGTGATTGCAGTAAACTGCTGACGATGTCCGTTTCTCTTTTTGTAACCTTTTCTTCGCTTTTTCTTAAAAACGATTACTTTGTCTCCTTTGACGTGCTCATCTACCTTCGCGGTAACTTTTGCACCTTTTATAGCCGGGGCGCCAAGTGTCACTTTTCCATCGTTATCAACTAGAAGCACTTTATCGAAATCTACTTTCTTACCTGCTTCAGCATCTAAACGGTGTACAAAGATCTTTTGGTCTTTTTGCACTTTAAACTGCTGCCCTGCTATCTCTACAATTGCGTACATAATAGCTTAATTATTTGTATTCTATTTATTAAAATTCGGACGACAAAGATATTGTTTTTTATCAACAATCCAACGTGAATACAAGGAATTTCACTTATTGAGCGAATTTTTCTTGATTTTCACTGATATCAGCAGGCTTGACTACGTTTTTTACGCGTGCTTTTTTATGTCTGCTAGCAATGAAAACACCACCGATCACGATGAACATAGCGCCAACTTGTAACGAATTTATTGTTTCTCCAAAATAGAGGCCAATTAACACTGCTATAATCGGGATGAGATAGGTAACACTACTAGCGAATACTATTGTTGCATTAGCGACTAGTTTATTGAACAGCACAAGGGCTGCAGCTGTGCCTATAACACTCAATATTACAATTGCAGTGAATCCTTCAAGTGCATGTGGGTTGGTTTTGAATGTGTCCATTGCGCCAAATTGCCAAGCTATTAGGGCGCTCGGTAATAATACAATGAAAAATGCAAGCGAAGCTATTTCGTGACTTTTTAAACCCTTCAATGTATGCTTGATGACATTTATACTTGTGCCGTAGCAAAATGTAGCAAAAATTAGAGCTCCTAAATGCGACCAGTCGCCAGAGACTGATAAATCCCGTCCGGCAAGCATCAGTAGTACAACGCCAACGGTTCCTATTGAAACGCCTGTAGTTTGATTTTTAGTTAGGCGATCCTTGAACACGACAACTCCAATAACTATTGCGAAGATTGGGGTAAAACTGTTCATCATTCCCGCATATCCAGATGATATACCTGTTTCTGCATAGGTGAAAAGGAATGCAGGTATGAAGTTACCAGATAGCCCAACTGTCGCGAGGAGCAGGAACGTACGTAAATTATTGATTTTTCGAATTGCCTTGATGGCGAATGGGAGAAGAGCTAGTCCTGCTACAACCATGCGTAAAGCGCCAACTTGAACATCTGAAAATATTGGCATGCCTGAATTTGTAAACATTGCCTTTTTCATGAGTATGAATGAACTGCCCCATACGCAGGCAAGAATGATTAAGATGATCCAGTTTTTAGTTGATGTTGGCACGTGGCAAAAGTAGCACAATTTGTAGGTGTGTGACTTTTTAGGGTGATAATGTTCATCGATCCAAAGTTGATCTCGCTTATGTTGAAAACCGAATAGTTTTCAACAACTGGGTTTTATATACCACTTTCTACCACTTTTATGGAACGCCTATTTTAAAGGGAAATATCGAGAGAAAGTGTAACCTTTTCTCATGAGAGTCGTTCATATTTATCAACAATAGGAAAACTAGTGGTAAAAAGTGGTAAAAATCAATTATTTTTACCCATTATTATACCGTTATGGCAGGCTTAGTAGGAGAATTTGAGGTAAAGATGGACGCTAAAGGGCGTTTCATGCTCCCTTCCGGATTACGGAAGCAGCTTCCTCCTGCGGCACAGCGAGATTTCATGTTGAACAAAGGTTTTGAAGATTGCCTTACTCTATTTCCGCTCTGCGAGTGGGAAGCGTTAAGTAAGCGACTCTCTAAACTGAACCTGTTCAAACCAAAAAATCGAATGTTTTATCGTTTGTTCCATCAGGGAGCGAAATCGATTAGTCTAGATAAGGCTGGTCGTGTTCTCGTTCCTGTGGCGCATGTAGAACGAGTTGGTTTGAAACAGGAAATAGTGTTGATCGCATACAACGATCGCATTGAAATCTGGGATAAGTCGAAGTACTTCGAAATGATCGAAGGCTCTATGACGGATTTTGCTGATTTGGCAGATGAAGTAATGGGAGACTTGGACAATGGTGAATAATCAAGAATATCACGTACCGGTAATGCTTCAAGATAGCATCGATGCTTTATGTATCGATCCTGACGGAACTTATGTTGATGTCACATTTGGTGGTGGTGGTCATTCGAGATTGATATTTGATCAGTTGAGTGACAAGGGTCGATTGATTGCATTTGATCAGGATCCGGATGCTCGAAAGAATGCATGGGAAGCACCGAATTTTGATTTGGTGCCGGCTAATTTTTCATTCATTTCGAATCATTTGCGTTTGCTCGGAATTAAGTACGTTGACGGTGTTTTAGCTGATTTAGGCGTTTCTTCTCATCAATTTGATGAAGATACACGCGGTTTCTCGATTCGTGGTGAAGCGAAGCTGGATATGCGAATGAATCAGGATGGTGAGTTGACTGCTTTAGAGGTTGTGAACGATTATTCAGAGAAAGAGCTCTTCCGCATTTTCAAAAGCTATGGAGAGATTTCTAACACAGGTAAACTTGTCTCTGTCATTGCTTCTGAACGGCGTAATGGTAAAATCACGACAACAGCTGATCTAATTAAGGTTTTAGATAAATGTGCGCCGAAACATCGGGAGCATAAATATTACGCACAAGTTTTTCAGGCGATAAGAATTGAGGTTAATGATGAGTTGGGGGTTCTTGAGCAATTCCTGAATCAAATGGATGCGGTAATTAAGCCCGGAGGTAAGTTGGTAGTAATGTCTTATCACTCTTTGGAGGATCGATTGGTTAAGAATTATTTGAAGCGCGGCTCTATTTCGGGTGTGGTGGAGAAGGATTTTTACGGTAACGTACTTAAGCCTTTTTCGGAAGTAGTGAGAAAGCCGATTATGGCTTCAGAGGAAGAGGTTGAAAGAAACAGTAGAGCCCGAAGTGCGAAACTGAGAATTGCAGAACGGAATGGATAACGAGTTCGTAAATAGAGCCGAAATTGATGATCGTGAAGCAAAGGAGATTGCTAAGAAGAAGGAGCGCGCAAAAAAAGTTAAAAAGGCAAAGGAGAAAAAACCAAGCGCTCTTGTTCAGATTTTGAACGGAGACTTCTTGACTAAGGAGTTCATGCTAGGGAATTTGAGCTTTATCTTCTTTGTGATGTTGCTCTTGTTGCTGATGGTTTCGAAGGGTTACTATGGAAAGAGATTAGCGAAAGATGTCACTCAAACACAGTTGGAATTGAATGAGGTGACCTCGGATCATTTCGAAGCGAAGGCCAGGCTAGAAGAAGAGACAAGAAGAGTGCGGTTGGTAAAAGAACTAGAGCCAATTGGATTAAAAGAAACAGTGAATCCGACGAAAGTGATTCGAATTAAAGCGAAGAAGAATAAATAGAATGAGCGAAAAGAAGGACATATATTGGAGAGCCTATCTGATCTACTTTGCATTTGTAGTGCTCATGCTTGTCGTATTGATTCGTATCATCAGTATACAGTTCGATGGTGGCAAGCCCGTTTTTATGTCTTCATCTGATGGGAATGAAAAAATGCCAACTAGGACAGTTTCTCGTGAGCCAAGAAGAGGTCAGATTCTTGATGCTAACTATACTCCTCTAGTTACTTCTGTTTCGTTCTACAATATTCACATGGATCCGACAGTAGTTGAGCAGGGATTGTTCGATGCTGAAATATCAGATTTATGTATTGCATTAAACGATTTGTACCCGGAGAAAACAGCCCGCGAATATGAGTTGCTAATTAGAGATGGTAGAGTAAATGGTAAGCGTTACATCATGATTCATCCATTAGCGACAAACGATGAACGTCGCAAGTTGAATGAGATGCCAATCTTCCGAGAGGGTAGATTCGCAGGTGGGCTCCTAGATAATGATGAGATAATTACAAGAAAGCGTCCTCATGGCGAGCTGATGAAGCGAACTTTGGGGTATATCAGGACGCAAGCGGATGGAACAATTAAAAGAGTTGGTCTTGAGCAGGCGTATGATGATTATCTAAGAGGTGAGCCAGGAAAGGAGGTTGAGCAGAAGATATCTACCGGCTGGAAAAAAACGGGTCCTATTATTAAGGATGCGGTTGAAGGAGCCAGCGTCGTAACAACCATTGACAAAGAGATTCAAGAGGTAGCTCATGAGGAGTTGATGGCGCAAATGCAGCGTCAAGAAGCAAAGAGTGGGAGTGTAATTGTGATGGATGTCCGGACGGGTTATGTTAAGGCTATTGTGAATCTCGTAAGGAATAAAGATGGTAACTACTACGAAGCATATAATCATGCCATAGGGACAAAGGAGGTTCCAGGTTCGACCTTTAAGTTAGCCTCTTTGATGGCTTTATTGGAAGATGGAAAAGCAAAGTTGACTGATGTTGTGGAAGCTAAAGGAAAGTATAAATACTACGAATCAACACTTACTGATTCGCGAGCATGGGGGTATGGTGAGATAACGCTTCAAGAGGCGTTTGAGAAGTCTTCAAATGTTATATCGCAGGTCGTGAATGAAGCCTATAAAAATCAGCCTCAAGCATATGTGAATAGATTGAAGGGTTTTGGTTTAGGTGAGAAATTAGGGATTGATTTGCTGGGAGAGCCAAAACCAACACTTTACGAACCTGGAACTGCAAACTGGTCGGGAATTTCACTTCCATGGATGTCTGTGGGTTATGAAGTTCAGCAAACACCACTTCAGACCTTGGCCTTTTACAATGCGGTTGCAAACAAGGGAACTTTTATACGGCCTCAGTTTGTGAAAGAGATCCGTCGTGGAAACGAAGTGGTTAAAACATTCCCTCCAGTAATTATAAAGAATAAAATCTGCTCCGATCGAACATTGGCATCTTTGAACAAGTGTTTGAAAGGTGTAGTTAAACGAGGTACAGGTAAGGCTTTACAGTCTGCATATTTTGATATTTCTGGCAAGACAGGTACTGCTCGAATTTTAAATGATGATTTACGATACGGTAACCAAGGAGATGTGCGACATCAGGCTTCTTTCTGTGGATTCTTCCCATCTAACAATCCTGTTTATTCATGCATTGTAGTTGTCTCGGCTCCTTCTAAAGATATTTATGGGGCGACAGTTTCGGGTACTGTTTTTACTGCGATCGCGAACAAAGTGTACGCTTCGAGCTTGGAGTATCATCAACCAATTAATGAGACAGGGAGGCGCGATAAAACGATTCCTGTCACTAAAGTGGGGTCGCGTGAAGAATTAATCAAGCTCTACAAAAGGTTCAGGCTGCCATTCATTTCAGATACGGATAATGATTATGTAATCATGCGTGTTGATCAAAGCAAGGCAGTTCTTGAACGAAGATTCGTGGGTAAGAACACGGTTCCTAATGTAAGTGGTATGACTGCAAAAGATGCTGTTTACTTATTGGAGTCCGCGGGTATGACGGCAAAAGTTAAAGGTTTTGGTAAGGTGGTGAAGCAGTCAATAAAGGCTGGTGAAGATGCTATTAAGGGTGTATTGATTCAGATAGAATTAAAATGAAGATAGTTAAAGACATATTGTATGGTGTTCATTTGCTCGCTTTAAAAGGTGGGACGGCAGGTGCTGTGGATCACTTAACTTTTAACTCTAAGGATGTTACAGCCTCATCTGTGTTCTTTGCAATTAAAGGAACAATGCATGATGGTCATACTTTTATAGGAAGCGTAATTGAGCAAGGTTGTACGAATATTGTTGTGGACAGAGAGTTAGACCTTCCTGAAGGTGTGAATGTCTTTCAAGTTGAGAATACATCTAATGCGCTTTCAATTGTTGCTCACAATTTCTTTGGAGAACCATCGGGACAATTAAAGTTAATCGGTGTAACAGGAACAAACGGAAAAACTACGATTGCAACCTTACTTTATGATCTATACACTAATATGGGTTATCAAGCAGGATTGATTTCAACAGTTGTAAATAAGGTATGTGATCGAGATATTCCCGCAACACACACAACTCCAAATCCTATCGAACTTAATCGTTTGCTAAGTGAAATGGTTGATGAAGGTGTGTCTCACTGTTTTATGGAGGTGAGTTCACATGCGATTCATCAAAAAAGAATTGGCGGTCTAATTTTCGCAGGAGGTGCATTTACTAATATCACTCACGATCATCTGGATTATCATAATACGTTCAAAGAGTATATCGATGTTAAAAAGGCATTCTTTGACCAGTTACCTAAAAATGCATTTGCGCTTACGAATAGCGATGACAAGAACGGAATGGTAATGCTTCAGAATACCAAAGCCAAGCAAAGAACTTATGCGATGAAGTCCATGGCAGATTACAAGGTTCGCGTGCTTGAGAATCAGTTTTCTGGTCTAGTGTTAACTATGAATGGAATGGAGTTGTGGACAAAGTTGATAGGTGACTTCAATGCGTACAATTTACTATGTGTTTATGGAATAACACAGGAGTTAGGAGAAGATTCAACGGAAGCTCTTACTACGATCAGTCAGCTCGGCTCGGTGGATGGGCGATTTGAATATGTTAGAAGTACAGGGGGG
>TARA_Y100000385_G_scaffold124795_1_pt1 | contig 12378 bp, 12 predicted proteins | sample TARA_Y100000385 | Tara Oceans TARA_Y100000385 (sample SAMEA2620980) | marine metagenome | biome: marine biome (ENVO:00000447); feature: surface water layer (ENVO:00002042); material: "saline water (ENVO:00002010), including plankton (ENVO:xxxxxxxx)" | depth 5 m
TCGAGCTGGGTCAGAAGCAAACGTATGCACAGAGTTTAATATCCCTGACCTAACCAGAAAAGTTCCTATTAAACTCAGAGAAAATGTGAGTATTGATAATAAAATAGTCCATGATTGTAGAATATTTTTTTTCTTTAAAATAATTACACAATGAAACAATGCAGTACCAGCTAGCCATGGCATTAGAGATGCATTTTCTACTGGATCCCAAAACCAATAGCCACCCCAACCTAATTCGTAGTAAGCCCAAAAAGAACCAAGACCAATTCCAAGTGTTAAAAATATCCAAGCAATAAGAACCCAGGGATGTAACCATTCGGCCCATTCTCGATCAACATTATTAGATATCATTCCGCCTACAGCAAAACTTAAAACAAGAGAATATCCAACATAACCGACATATAAGATAGGTGGATGAATTGCTAACAGTAAATCCTGTAATACTGGATTGAGCCCTAACCCTTCGTTGACAGTTATTTCTGTTTCTAGAAAAGGATTTGAAGTGAATAAAAGAAAAAGTGTAAACCCAAAAATCATGAGACTTTGAAAAGCCATAACATTCTTCTTAAAATCAACATGTTTAATTTTAGAGTACGAAAATATAAAATTAAAAATTGTTAAAACTAATATCCATAAAAGCAAACTACCTTCATGATTACCCCATGCACCAGCAATTTTATAGATTAAAGGTTTTTCTGAGTGAGAATTATTTACAACTAATTGATAATTAAAATCTGAACTAACAAAAATATAAATTAAAAGAGTAAATGCCAACAAGCTTGCAAAGAAAGGAGCTCTACTAAGAACTCTATAATCAATGTCTATTTTTTTTGGAAGTAAATATAGTGATTGAGACAATGATGCTAATAAGCATATTAACATTAATAAGTTTCCAAAATTTCCAATAGTCATAATCTATTCTTCTTGCCATTGGCCTTCTTGCTTTAAGGCTTCAATTACTTCGGGTGGCATGTAGTTTTCATCATGTTTTGCTAAAACCTTTAAAGCAGTGAAATTTACGTTATCAATTGCAAGGCCTTCAACAACAACACCTTTATTTTCAGCAAATAAATTGGGGATTATACCAACAAAACTAACATTAACTTCATTTGAATTATCGGTAATTACAAAACTATATATCTTGGTTTTATCATTATATTTATAGCTACCTTCTTTTACTAACCCACCAACCCTAATAATATTTCTTTTATTAATTGTAGTTTCTTGAAGTTCTGACGGACTATAAAAATAGATAATGTTATCTCTTAAATTTATAGTAATTAGTAAAGTGGCAATTAATAAAACCAATACACTTAATAAAATTATTATTAGTCTTTTTTTAACTTTTTTACTCATTCTTTAATTGTAGATCTTTCAATTCTTGTTCTTTTTTTAATAGAGATGAATAATAATAATAAAATAAAATTATGAAGCTAATTAAGGTAAAAAAATATGCTGACCAAACATATACTCCATAACCATTCATATAAAATAAAGTACTTATCATTTATTAGCTCTTAATATTTTTTGTTCTATTATTTCAATTTTAAGTCTAATCAAAAATAAAGTTGCCAGAAACAATATATAAGCAAATGTCATAATTAAAAGAGGCGTAAGCATTGAAATATGAATACTTGGTGCAGATAATTTTGAAATAGTTGCAGGTTGATGAAGGGTATTCCACCAATCTACTGAAAACTTTATTATTGGTATATTAATAAAACCAATAACTCCTAAAGCAGCTGATATTTTTGCGGCAAGCTCTTTATTTACAATTGATTGCCAAGTCATAATATATGCAACATACAAAAAAAATAAAATTAACATAGATGTTAATCTTGCATCCCATGCCCACCAGGTTCCCCAGGTTGGCTTTCCCCATATACTTCCCGTGACTAATGCTATTAATGTAAATATCGCACCTATTGGTGCAATTGACTTTGCAAATAAATTAAAATTAGGATTTCTAAAAATAAACCAACAAACACAGGAGAGAGCAAGAAAAGAATATGAGCCAAGTGCTAACCAGGCTGCGGGTACATGTATATACATTATCCGCATTGAATCACCTTGCAAATAATCTGGAGGTGAGTTCAAAATTGAAAAATATAATCCGACTAAAAATACTATTAAAGTTGTTAAGCTTAAAACAGGTAGCCATCTCCTTAATTTATCTATTATTTTATTAGGTAATCTGAAATACATATAAATTTACTACCACTAAATATTAAAATTGCTACTCAGCATAAAGACGCAGACTGTAAACACTGATAAACAGTGAAAAAACACAAGCAATCATGGATAAGCCTAATAATACAAGCGATGATTCTTGGTCAGCGCCAAATATAATAAATGGAATATATAGTGGAATTATTATTATAGTCTTATAAATACCAGCTCTTTTGCTACCCAAGGTAAGTGCACTTATTGCTGATCCTATAAATACCATCCCAGGTGATCCCGCTAAGACATTTGTTACTATTTTTAAACTATCCTGAATACCTATTTCAAATAAAATTCCTGCAAGTGGGATAACTATAATTATAGGAATACAATTTGCGACCCAGTGTGCAATGAATTTGGCAAAAACAATTAACTCAATTGATATTTGGGTCAAAATAATTGTATCTAAATTTCCATCTTCATAATCTGAATTAAACACACGGTCTAAAGTTAGAAGAATTGAAAGTGCAATTGAAATCCAAATAAATCCTCTAAATAATAATGAAAAGTTACTTACATTAGATCCAAAGACAAATGGTATTAAAATCAAAACTAAAATTAAAAAACTTGCTGATAGCAAGAAGTTAGTACTTGAATAAAATGCCAACTTTAAATCTCTAAGTATTAAATTATAAAACTGCATAATCATCCATTTTAATTATATTATCATATTGAAGGTTGGTATCTGTATTTGAAGAGTAAATAGTAATTCCACCACCATTATTATGATTTGAAATAATACTCGCCAATAGATTAGATTTATCTTCATCTAAGAAAACAAGAGGTTCATCTAAAAGCCACACCATAGAGTTAGATAATAATAGTCGTGATAACGAAACACGTTTTTTTTGACCATCAGATAAAGAATTTATATCTTTATTTAATAATGATCTAATATCTAACTGCTCTAATATTTCATTAATATTTTTTTTACTTGAATAAATTAATTTCCACATTTCTATATTTTGCAAAACAGTCAAATTTTCTTTTAAAGAATTTTTTTGACCAATGAACTGAAAATTACTTAATAAACTTTTTTCTTGTTGTAGGTCATTATCATTAAATAAGATGCTGCCATTATATTTATTAATATATCCAGCAATTGTTCTTAGAAAGCTAGTCTTGCCAGAGCCGTTGGTACCACGAATGAGCATGCTTTGATTTGATTCAATATTGCATGAAAGTCTTTTAAAAATTAATTTCTCACCTCTAAAGCATTCGAGATCATTAATTATTAGTTTATTACTCATATAATTAGTCAAATAAGTTTAGTATTTTTTCATTGATTGAAGGTCAAATTAGTCCTATTAATACATCGAGTAAAGGATGTATGCACGATAGTTATAAAACAAAAAAAACCCTTAAAATTGGCAAAAAAAACTATGTTTTTAATAGCCTTAAGTTAGCAGAAAAAAATGGCCTTAAGAATATAACCTCTCTACCATTTTCTATAAAAATTCTACTCGAAAACCTAATCAGGAATGAAGATGGAGTTACGGTTACTTCAAAAGACATTCAGACGTTTAGCAAATGGAAGAAAAATAAAAAAATTGATCTTGAGATAAATTTTCGCCCAGCAAGAGTTTTAATGCAAGATTTTACTGGAGTTCCTGCTGTAGTCGACTTAGCAGCTATGCGAGCTGCTATGAAAGCTTTAAAGAGTGATCCTAAAAAAATTAACCCACTTACTCCTGTTGACCTAGTTATTGATCACTCAGTAATGGTTGATAAAGCAGGTAATGCCGGTGCTTACAAAGCCAATGTTGAATTAGAATATAAAAGAAATATTGAACGTTATGAATTTTTAAGATGGGGACAAAAATCATTAGATAATTTTAGAGTGGTACCTCCTGGTATAGGAATTTGCCATCAAGTAAACCTAGAAAATTTGGCACGTACGGTGTGGTCTGACAAAAAAGAAGTTGACGGTAAAGTTATTAATTTAGCTTACCCAGATACAGTTGTTGGAACTGACAGCCATACAACTATGATCAATGGCTTATCAGTATTAGGTTGGGGTGTTGGTGGAATTGAAGCAGAAGCTGCAATGTTAGGGCAACCCATATCTATGGTAGTGCCTGAAGTTGTTGGATTTGAAGTTGTTGGAAAGTTAAAAGAAGGTACAACAGCAACTGACTTGGTCTTGACTATTACAGAAATTTTAAGAAAAAAAGGTGTTGTAAGTAAATTTGTAGAATTTTTTGGCAGCGGTTTAAAAGATTTACCTGTTGCTGATAGAGCTACTATCGCAAATATGGCTCCAGAATATGGAGCAACATGTGGAATATTTCCAATTGATGATGAGACTATTAAATTCTTGGAAGCTACAGGGCGCCCTAAAGATGAAATTGCTCTTACAAAGAAATATGCAAAAGAACAGGGTATGTGGGAATCTCATACAAAAAAAAATACGACTGTTTATACTTCAAAAATAAAATTAGACTTATCTTCAATTGTCCCCTGTTTATCTGGTCCAAAAAGACCTCAAGATAAAATTGAATTGCCAAATGTTGCAAAATCATTCGATAATAGTCTTAAGGTAGATTTTCAAACAGCTTCTAAGTCTAAAATAAGTAAAGTAAAAAATAAGAAATTCACTATAGATCATGGACATGTTGCCATTGCAGCAATTACAAGCTGTACAAACACTTCTAATCCAAGTGTAATGATAGGAGCAGGTTTATTAGCTCAAAAAGCCTATAAATTAGGTCTTAGAAAAAAACCTTGGGTTAAAACTTCTTTGGCCCCTGGTTCAAAAGTCGTTACGGATTACCTTGTTAAATCAGGTACACAAAAATATTTAGATTATCTTGGTTTTCAACTTGTTGGCTTTGGTTGTACTACTTGTATTGGTAACTCTGGTCCTCTTGATGAAGATATTTCAAATACAATTTCAGAAAATGAACTAATTGTAAGTGGAGTGTTATCTGGAAATAGAAATTTTGAGGGTCGAATTAACCCTCATGTAAAAGCTAATTACTTAGCTTCACCTCCATTAGTTGTAGCCTATGCTTTGGCAGGAAGTACAAAAATTGATATCACTAAAGATCCCATTGGTGAAAATAAGAATGGTAAAAAAATATATTTAAAAGATATTTGGCCAACATCAAAAGAGATTAAGAAAATGATGAATAAAACTATAAATTCCAAACTTTATATTAATAGATATAAAAATGTTTTTGCAGGTGATGCTAAGTGGAAAAAAGTTAAAGCATCTACTGGATTAACATATGAATGGAATAAAAAATCTACTTACGTACAGCATCCCCCATATTTTGAAAACATGAGGCTTGAAGGTGGTAACATAAAAAATGTTTTAAATGCAAATGTTCTAGGAATTTTTGGTGATTCTGTAACTACTGATCATATTAGTCCAGCAGGTTCTATTAAAACAAATGGTCCAGCGGGTGATTATTTAAGAAGCAAGTCTGTTAATGTTCATGATTTCAACTCATTTGGTGCACGACGTGGCAATCATGAAATTATGATGCGTGGTACATTCTCTAATATTCGTATCAAAAATGAAATGCTCGATGGAATTGAGGGTGGATATACATGTCATTATCCTTCTAAAAAACAAATGTCTATTTTTGATGCATCGATGAAATATCAAAAAGCTAATAAATCATTAGTAATATTTTCAGGTAAAGATTATGGAATGGGTTCCTCAAGAGACTGGGCAGCAAAGGGAACTAATCTACTAGGTGTAAAGGCAGTTATAGCAGAATCTTATGAACGAATTCATAGATCAAACCTTGTAGGAATGGGTGTTCTACCTCTTCAATTTATTAAGGGAGAGAACCGTAAAAGCTTAAAACTCAAAGGATCTGAAATTGTTACAATTACTGGCTTAGATGGAGAAATAACACCAAATATGCAACTACCAATGGCTATCAAATATGCCTCGGGTAAAACTGTTAATACCAAAGTAAACTGTTTAATTAAGACGGTGAATGAAGTTGAATATTTACAAACTGGTGGAATACTTCAATACGTTCTTAAAAATTTAGCAGAGTCTGCTTAAGCTTAGCTAAGAGAAGCTGATATTGTATCAATTAATTTTTTAGAAAAGTTAACTGGATCAGATGGTTTTTCTCCATCAAGGATCATAGATTGTTCATATAAAAGAATTCCTATATTTTCTATGTCACCAACAGATGCTTTGTCTTTGGACATTTTAGCTAGTTTTTTAATTAGTTTGTGATCAGGATTAATTTCTAAAATCTTTAGAGATGCTGCTTGTTGTAATTGGTTGTGTTGCTGTAATATTTTTTCTAATTGAGGATCCATTGCAGACTCATCTACAACTAGACATACAGGACTTTCAGTGAGTCTTGAAGAGGTTCTCACATCTTTTACTTTTTCTTTTAGTTTATCTTTTAATAAAACAATTAGTGGCTCAAGTGACTTATCTTCTTTTTTATCCTTATCATCAGTTTTTTTCTTACTAATAGAGTCAAGGTCATCTACTCCCTTAGTGATAGATTTAATATTTTTTTCTTTAAAGTTTGGAGTTGCAGATGTCCAGAAACTATCAACAGCATCATCAAGAATTAAAACATTTATTCCTCTTGATTTATAACCTTCTAAACTTGGGTTATTGATAACATTATTATAACTATCGCCAGTTATAAAATAAATATCATTTTGTTTCTTACCCATTGCCTCAATATATTCATCTAATGTGATAAGTTTTGAAGAATTTGAGTTTTTAAATAAGGCTATTTCGAGCAGTGTATCTTTTTTTTCAGTATCTTCATAAATACCTTCTTTAATAACAGGGCCAAAATTAGACCAAAACTCTTCATAAGAAGATCTATCATTTGCTAATTTTTTCTTTAGATCTCCAATTGTTCTTCTAACTAAAGCGTTCCTAATTTTTTTAACGACTGGATTATTCTGAAGCATTTCTCTACTAATATTTAAAGGTAAGTCTTCAGAATCAATAACTCCTCTTAAAAATCTGAGATAAGGGGGTATCAATTCAGGACAGTTGTCAGTGATGAAAACTTTTTTTACATAGAGTTTAAGTCTATTTTCACGCGCTGGATCATACAAATCAAAAGGTTTTGTAGATGGAATAAAATTTAAAACTGTGTATTCGATCTGACCTTCAGCTTTATAATGTGATGTTAACCACGGATCATCAAACATTTGCCCAACATGATTATAAAACTCCTTATATTGCTCTTTAGTAATTTTATTTTTTGGACGTGTCCAAAGTGCTAGAGCTGAATTAATTGCTTCTGGTTTCTCATCTTCTTTATCTTTAGTATCTCTAACGAATATTGGAATGCTAATATGATCAGAATACTTTCTTATTATTTCTTCTATTCTTGTTTTCTCTAGATACTCCTTACCCTCTTTAGTAATTGATAAAATAATTTTTGTTCCTCTGTTGGAATTAAGTTGTTCTAAATCATCCGATTCATCAATTGTAAAATTACTTTCTCCATCAGATTTCCAAATCCATAATTTCTTTTCACCTGCTTTTCGCGTAATAACTGTCAAATCAGATGCCACCATAAACGCTGAATAAAAACCAACACCAAACTGTCCTATTAATGAAAGATCCTTGGTTTCAGTTGCCTCTTTAATAAATTGAGCAGTGCCTGATCTAGCGATAGTCCCTAAGTTATTTACTAAGTCATCCCTATTCATACCAATCCCATTGTCAGTAATGGTTATTTGATTTTCTTTTTTATCAATTTCAATTTGAATTTTTAAGTCTGGATCAGACTGTAAAAGTTTTTCCTTTGTAGTAGCTAAATATCTAAGCTTATCACATGCATCAGATGCATTTGATACAAGCTCCCTAACGAAAACTTCTTTTTCTGAGTAAACTGAGTTGATCATCAACTTTAAAAGTTGACTGACTTCGGTTTGGAATTCTAATTTTTCTGATTTAGCCATGATTTTTATTTAATTGTTAGGTTCATATATTGGAATGATTGGTAATATTTCAAGTCTTTTATCATAAAAAGAGGAGATATATCTCTATTTTTACTATCTTTTTTCAGCAAATATTAGTTATTATAAAGTATGGTTGTTCGCTATATAGATACTCAAATTCAAAATCAGCAAATTAATCAAAATTCAAAGCCTTCAGCCTTAACTCAAACATTTTTTAATAAAACTGAGCTAAACCAAATTTTATCTATTTATGGAAAAAAAGTAAGTGAGGGTAAGTGGAAAGATTATGCTATTGATCATTTAGAATCATCTGCAATATTTTCTTTTTTTAGAAATACATTTGAAAGTGCTTCATTAAAAATTATTAAACATAAACGTATATCAAAGTCTAAATTAAAATATCATTTAGTCAGTTCATCAGGTTCTGATATCAAGCGTAGCAACGAATTAGATTTAATAATTAACTATTTGAATAAAGCTAATCTAGAAATTATAAAAAAATAGAGCCTCTTAAAAAAAGAGACTCTATTAAAATTTTTTTTAATTATCGTCTTTGACCAAAAAGTCTTAATAGCATTATAAATAAATTTATAAAGTCTAAGTATAATGTTAATGCACCCATTATCGCTTTTTTAGATGAAGACTCAGCACTATCGTAAGCATTGTACATATTTTTAATTTTCTGCGTATCATAAGCAGTTAGACCTACAAAAATTAAAACTCCTAAAATTGAAATTGCAAAATACAGCGCAGGAGATTGCATAAAAATGTTTACAATTGATGCAATTATAATTCCAATTAAACCCATGAATAAGAATGATCCAAAGCCTGTAAGATCTCTTTTAGTTGTGTAGCCATAGATACTCATAGCACCAAAAGTTGAAGCTGTTATAAAGAAGACTCTTGCAATACTGGCTCCTGTATACTGTAAAAATATTGTAGACATTGACATTCCCATTAAAAAAGAAAATACCCAAAACATAGTTTGTGCTCGGCTTGCAGACATACTTCTAATACCAAAACTCATATACATAACAATCCCAAGTGGTGCTAAAGCAATTACCCACATCATTGGACCTTGAAACAAAGTCATACCTAGATTAGTTAAATAAAGTTGTCCTGATGCATCAATAACTGTGGTTGATTGAAATAACATAAAGGCTACTAGTCCTGTTATACCTAATCCTCCAGCCATAAAGTTGTAAACTCTCAGCATATAATCTCTCAGTCCCGCATCTACAGTTGATGTGGCTTGAGCACTTCTATTTTGATATTCCATTTAGTACTATTCCTCTTTGAATTTTTTACTATAATAATACATAATGATTATATTGAGCAATACAAGTCGTATATATTAATCATTTCAAAAAAAATGTATTATATTTCAATAGGATAGATAAATTAAATGGATAAAGTTTTAGTTACAGGTGCCTCAGGTTATATAGCTTCACACTGTATAGCAGAATTATTAAAAAACGGTTTTGCTGTAAGGGGATCATTGAGAAATGCACAGCGGCAAGACGAGGTTCAGAACGCAATAAAGACTGAAGCTGATATCTCGCAATTAGAATTTTGTGAACTTGATCTATTAAATGACACTGGCTGGGATGAGGCTGTATCTGGTTGTGATTATGTAATGCATGTAGCTTCGCCACTTTTAACTAAAGAGCCAAATGATGAAAATGAAATAATTAAGCCTGCATATGAGGGATTGTTGCGTGCTTTAAAAAGTTCAGTCAAACATAAAGTTAAGCGATTTGTTATGACATCCTCATTTTCAGCTGTGGGTTATGGTCATGTTAAAGATGTATTTAACGAAAGTCATTGGACAGACACTACAAAAAAAATTGGTGCTTATAATAAAAGTAAAGCTATTGCAGAAAAAGCTATGTGGGATTACTTAAACGAACTTGATCCTGAAAATAAAATTGAAGCTGTCGCTATTAACCCGACACTTGTTGTAGGTGCATCATTATCTAGTGACATTGGTACATCAAATATTTTTATTCAAAAAATGCTCGATGGATCTTATCCTGTTGTACCTCAAGTTCATTTTGGTTATGTCACTGTTAGGGATACTGCAAAAGCTCATGTTGCTGCAATGACTCACCCAGATGCCAATGGTAAAAGATTTATTCTTGCAGAAAGATGTATGTGGCTTGCAGAAATGAATGGCATTTTAAGAAAAAATGGTTACCAAAAAGCACCTATTCGACAAGCTCCTAACTTATTAATGAAATTCTTAGGTTTGTTTAATGACGAAGCAAGTGCAATTGCTGGTTTTGTAGGTAAAACAAAATTTACTAATTCAGAAAATGCTAAAAATATTTTAGGCTTTAATTTTGAAGATGTAGAAGCAGGTATTGTAGGTACTGCTAAACAACTTGAAGAACTTGAATTAATAGGAAAATAATATGGAATACAGAAAGCTAGGAAGAACAGATATTAATGTAAGCTCTATTTGTCTTGGGACCATGACATGGGGAGAACAGAATACTGAGGCTGAAGCACATGAACAATTAGACTATTCAATGGAACAAGGTGTTAACTTTATAGACACTGCAGAATTATATGCCGTACCCACTAAAGCAGAGACACAAGGTTTAACTGAGGAACATATTGGTTCTTGGTTTCAAGCAAGAAATAATAGAGATAAAGTAATCTTAGCCTCAAAGGTTGCTGGTCGATCTGGCTTAAATTATATGCGAGAGACTAAGGAAATGACTAGACTTAGTAAGGAGCATATCCATTATGCCGTTGATAAAAGTTTGCAACGTCTGCAAACAGATTACATAGATTTGTATCAAGTACATTGGCCAGATCGTCCGTTTGGTGCTTTTAGTGGAAAACTTGAATATAGATACAGTCCAGTTCCTGAAGATACAATTGAAATTGAAGTGACATTAGAGGCTTTGGGTGAACTTGTTAAAGCAGGAAAAATTAGACATATAGGACTTTCTAACGAAACACCTTGGGGAACTATGAAGTATTTAGAGCTCTCAAAAACTCATTCACTGCCACGAGTAGTTTCAATACAAAATGCGTATAATTTAGTTAATAGAGCTTTTGAAGTTGGTTTGTCTGAAATCACTAATCATGAAGATGTGGGTCTTTTATCTTACTCACCTTTGGGGCAAGGTATTTTAACTGGTAAATATTTAAATGGGCAAATGCCAGAAGGTTCTCGTATGGCACTATTTGGTGATGGTCCACTTGCATATAGGTATAAAAGTGAAAGAACAAAACGTGCTACGGAAATGTATGTAGGTATTGCTAAAAAATATGAAATCGATCCAGCACAAATGGCTATTCGTTTTTGTGACATACAACCTTTCATGACATCAACAATTATTGGAGCGACTAAAATGACTCAGTTAAAAACTTGTATTGATAGTGTGAATCTTGATTTAACCAAGGAAATTTTAAAAGAGATTGATGCAGTTCATCGGGAGCTACCACATCCAGCACCGTAATGAATAAAAAACTATCAATTACTGATCGCAATAAAGCCATTAAAAAATTAAAGGGATGGCAATTGGTAAAGGGTAGAAGTGCAATAACAAAAACTTTCGAATTTAAAAATTTCAATGCTGCTTTTAGCTGGATGACAGCAATGGCACTGCATGCTGAAAAATTAGATCATCATCCAGAATGGTTTAATGTTTATAATAAAGTCATTGTAACATTATCCACTCATGATGTGGGAGGTATATCTAATCTAGATATTAAATTGGCAAAAATAATGAATGAATAAAGCTTTATTGTTCTTTATTTTTTCCCAAATTTCTTAATCTTAGCGCATTTAATTTGATAAATCCTTCAGCATCTTGTTGGCTATAAATATTATCATCTTCAAAAGTTGCTAGATCAGCATTGTATAATGAAAAAGGAGATTCTCTACCGGTGATCATAACATTCCCTTTGTAAATTTTTAATCTTACTTTACCTGAAACATTATTTTGAGTTTGATCAATCATAGCTTGTAGCATGTCTCGTTCTGGTGAAAACCATAAGCCATTGTAAATTAATTTAGCATATCTGTGAGAAGCATCATCCTTTGTGTGGGCAGCCTCTTTATCCAAAGTGATACTCTCAATTGCTCTATGTGCATGATATAAAATTGTTCCACCAGGTGTTTCATAAATTCCTCTAGATTTCATGCCAATAAATCTATTCTCTACCAGATCAATTCTACCAACACCATGTTTACCACCAATGGTATTTAATTTTTCTAATATTTGA
>TARA_Y100000385_G_C13108840_1_pt1 | contig 12373 bp, 16 predicted proteins | sample TARA_Y100000385 | Tara Oceans TARA_Y100000385 (sample SAMEA2620980) | marine metagenome | biome: marine biome (ENVO:00000447); feature: surface water layer (ENVO:00002042); material: "saline water (ENVO:00002010), including plankton (ENVO:xxxxxxxx)" | depth 5 m
TCTTAAAAATGTAAAGAGGATTAAATGGAAAAATAAAGTACATGAAATACTTACGGGTCACCAAACTGAATCCCATTTACCTGCAAATGATGAATTTTGTATTCACCATTTAAAGGATATAAAACGTCAAGAAAAACAAAACGAATTATATAGTACATTATGAGAAATATAAAACTAATAACTAATTGTGAAAGACCCCCTAATTATTTAATGGATGTTTCTGTTAAACATTGGTTATCAAATGGGTTTGAACCTAAAGATTTAATCTTTTTAGTAAATAATATTTCCCATTTTGATATGGTAGATTCTTTAAAAAAGTCTTATAATATTGACGCTAAAAGAGTAAATAGCATTAATGATATATATGATCCTAATCAATGTGTAGTTTGGGATGATTTAGTAGAATATGATTATGGAGCTTACCATGATCGTGAACATTTAATTATAAACTCCATTCAACATAAATTACTTGAAGAAGGTGTAGATGTTGTTATATTTTTAGACCGTGATGAGTTATTATGGCATGAAAGTGGGGATTTAATTAATATATTAAATACATTTAATGAACCTGTTATTCGTGCACGTGGAGTTGAAGTAATTCAAACCTCAGATGAAGGACCATTAGATTTATCAAAACCACTTGCTGATCAAAGATCCTGGTTTAGGTGGTTTCCTTCTAAAAGCAAGGCTTGTATAACAAGAACCCCTGTAGATTGGATAATAGGTCGACACGGAACTAAATGTGGTAGATGGCCCCATGCGGATACATTAGCACATCCTGAATTACAACTTCACCCAGAAGCTAATATAAAGGAATATCCTGGACTATATCTAGTTCATTTTGATAAAATGGATATTGATTTAATATATAAATTAAGACAAGAAAGTCAAGATATATTTAAAACTAATAATAGACATACTGGTGTTATTGGTAAAGAAGAATTTGAAAAATGGTTTACAGAGGCCCATCGTGATTTAACCCCGGGGAGGGAATTATATCAAGATAAAGAATTTTTAAAAAAAGTAGGAGTTTAATGAAAGTTTTATCAACAAAATTTAAAGATATAAAATTATTTAATCCTACTGTATACAACGATGATAGAGGATTTTTTATAGAATCTTTTAATCAAAAAATACAAGATGAATTAAATGTAAATTTTTTACAAGATAATCATTCTAAATCAAAGCAATATGTTATTCGTGGATTACATTACCAATGGGATAATCCTATGGGCAAGTTATTAAGAGTAGTATCAGGAGCGGGTATAGATGTAGTAGTAGATATAAGAAAAAATTCCCCAACATATGGGGAATATGAATCTTTCAAACTAACAGACTCAAATTTTAATATATTATGGGTACCCCCGGGGTTTGCTCAAGGATTTTTAGCTTTAGAAGAAAATACCCATTTATGTTATAAAACCACAGCATTACATAATGGGGATGCCGAGGGAGCAATTAACCCAACTAACTCTGGGTTAAATATAGATTGGGGGATATCTAATAATAATATTTTATTATCTGAAAAAGATACTTTAGCCCAAAGTTTTAACGATTATGATTTAAACCCAAAATTTTAAAAATGAAAAAAATATTAATAGCAGGGGGAGCTGGTTTTATTGGAACCCGTTTCTGTAATGAGAATAAAGATAACTATGATATAACTGTGGTTGATCATTTTTGGTTTGGGGATCACTTAGATAAAAAAATTAAAAAAATTAAAAAAGACCTTAAACAATTAACACCTGAAGATTTAAAAGGTTTTGATGCAGTTTTATTTTTAGCAGGTTTATCTAATGACCCTATGGCTCTATATAGACCTGATCTTAACTTTATAGAAAATAATGCTTCACCTACCTATTTAGCTTTTATAGCTAAACAAGCAGGTATAAAAAAGTTTATATGTGCTAGTTCTTGTAGTGTTTATGGATTTACTAAAAATAGAACCCTTACTGAAACTAGTAAAGTTAAACCAGCATATGCATATGGGGTCTCAAAATTACAGTGTGAACAAGGTTTATCTATATTAGAAGATAATTCTTTTAAACCCATTCTCTTTAGAAAGGGAACAGTTGGGGGGTGGTCACCCAAAATGAGATTTGACCTAGTAGTAAACACTATGGTTATGACTGCACTTACTAAGGGAGTTATTACGGTTAATAGTGCTAATTTATGGAGACCCCTTATTGATATAAGAGATGTTATAGAAGGGTATAAAAGAGCTATTGATTGTGACGATGAAATTTCTGGAGTATATAATTTAGTAGGAAATAATTATACTATTGGTGATTTAGGAGATTTAATCTTTAATGAATTAACTAATAAGGGATATAATATTGATCTCCAAATTAATAATACTAAAGACATTAGAAATTATAAAGTAAGTGGTGATAAAATGGAAGATGTATTTGGATTTAAGGCCAAATATAATCCCTCGGATTCAGTAAATGAAATTATTTCAAATCTTGGAAAGGATTTTAACTTTAACCAAGACAACTTTTATAATATTAAAACCTTTAAATCCCACTATTAATGAGAGTATTACTAACAGGAGGAAATGGTTTATTAGGAAGGCACTTAATTAAAGAATTAATTAAATCTAATATTAGTTTTTATGCCCCCACCAGTAATGAGTGTGATATTATAGATTTACCACAAATTAATTTAATGGTATTTAATTATAAACCAGATATAGTAATACACTGTGCCGCTATAGCTAAATATAAAGATGTAGAATTAGATCCTCAAAAAGCATTACGAACTAACATTGAAGGAACTTGTAATATTACTAATGCTTGTATGACTAATAATACTAGGTTAGTTTATATTTCTACATCCCATGTTTTTGATGGTCAAAAAGGAAATTATACTACATTAGATTCTATAAACCCACTTACCAAATATGCTAAAACTAAGGCAGCAGGAGAATATACAGTACAAGTACATGATAATTCTCTTATAATTAGAACTGAATTTTGTGAACCTACATTTCCTTTTGAATATGCTTATGTAGATAAATGGTCTTCTAAAGAATATGTTGATATATTAGCACCCCAAATATTGAATGCTTGTTTAGGTAACCAAAAAGGGATAATACATTTAGGAGGCAAAAGAAAATCCTTTTATGATTTTGCCCTTACAAGAAACCCTAAGATAAAAAAAGGAAGTATTGAAGCTATTAAAAAAACTAGTAAAGTACCTATTTTGGTTGATACTTCTTTGGCGTATAATTAATTCTTTTATATATAAAAAGTAATGGAAAATTTAATCAAATCTTTAAATATTTTAAACAAAAAATATAATGTTGTTGGAGTCAAACAATCTACTGAAGATGAAGGTGCTCTTTATAATGATATTTTATTAATGAGAAGAATTTCTGAAATTAATAAATTAAAATTAAGTATAAAAATAGGGGGATGTGAAGCTAAAACAGATATAGATTTTTGTAAAAAGATTTTAACCAATGGTATAGTAGCCCCCATGGTAGAATCTGAATTTGCATTACAAAAATTTATTGAATCTACTATTAATATAAAAAATATAGATTTATACATTAATATAGAAAGCAAAACTGCTTATAATAATTTAGATAATATCCTAAATTCTCCTTCTGCAAAACTTTTAAAAGGAATTGTAGTAGGAAGATCTGATTTAACTAAATCTTTTGGATATAGCAAAGATTATGTAGATTCTCCTTTTATGCAAGATATAGTATACAAAACACTAAACAAGATAAACCAATATGGATTAACTACTTTAATGGGGGGTAATATATCACCTAAAAGCAGCACATTTATCAACCAATTATACACAGAAAAATTACTAAATTATATTGAAACTAGAAATATTATTATACAGTTAAATAATAATAATGTAAATAATTTAAATGATACTATTAAATCCTCTCTTTTATTTGAATCAGAGTGGCTTAATTATAAAGCATCTTACTACAACCAGATAGGGGATCAATATATAAATAGATCTTCTACAATATTAGATAGATTGTAAATGGAATCTAGATTTTATGATCTTCAAAAACTCTTAAAGGAAGAAAAATGCTTTAAGATGATATGTGGGGCAGGAAATGAAGATGCCCCCTATGTTAAAAAGTTAGCTCTTATTTATACTCTAGCGGGAGCTAAAATATTAGATGTATCTTGTAATGTTAAGGTAATTGAACATGCTGTCGAAGGTATTAATTTAGCTTATAAAATGGCCCCCTCGTTAGGAGTTGAAATAGGAATTAAACCATATATAATGGCTAGTGTAGGAATGCCTGGAGACCACCATGTAAGAAAATCTTATATCGATCCTAATAAATGTATTGGCTGTAATATATGCATACCTGTTTGCCCCACAGAAGCAATCCCTAAAAATTTTACAAAAAAGTTAGATTTATATAAAATGTTAGAGGGTAGCTTCGAAATAGAAGACCAATCTAAAGAGGTGGTTATAAAAGATTTATGTATAGGATGTGGAAAATGTAGTAATGTATGTCCTAAAGATGACATTATATCTTACAGACATAATGCACGTGAACTACGTAAATTATTACCATTATGTATGGAAGCAGGTGCCGAATCTTTTGAATTACATGCAGCTGTTGGGGAAGATAAAGTTACTATGGAAGAGTGGAGCTTAATTACAGAAATTAACCCAAATAATTATAATTCCATATGCTTAGATAGGTTAAATTTGGGCAACCTTAAATTAGAACATAGAATAACTGAAGCTAAAAATATATCTAAAGATAAAATCATAGTTCAGGCTGATGGGTACCCTATGAGTGGGGGTGAAAATGATTTTAATACTACTCTCCAAGCAGTTGCCTGTGCTGATGTTATTAATAAAAAATTTAACATGAGAGTAGATAAAAAAACAGCCAAAACTAGCCCAGGCAAAGCAAAATTAACATCAAAATTAGCTTACAGACCCCTAGGCCATCGAACAGGTGTTTATATTGTTCTTTCAGGAGGTACTAATGCTTTATCCAAACAACTAGCAAACCAGGCAGGGGTCAGATGTAGTGGAATAGCTATAGGAACTTATGCCCGAGACATAGTAGAAGATTTGGTTTCACAAAATGATTTTTATACAAATAAAGATATTATTAAACAAGCATATTTAATTGCTAATCAATTAGTAAAAGCAAATATAAATGAGTAAAAAATTAACAATAGCTGTAGATTTTGATGGAACATTATGTGAATTTAATTTCCCTAAAATAGGAACTCAAACACCTCATCAAAAAGAATTAATGACCAAATTAATTCAAATGAGAAAAGATGGACATAAATTAATTTTATGGACTAATAGAGGAGATAATGAAAAATATCCTGTATTGACTGAAGCAATAAATTGGTGTAAAGAAAAAGGATTGGAATTTGACTCTATCAATAAAAATGTAGCAGGTCAAAAGAAACTTTCAGGATATAGCCCAAAAGTAATAGCTGATATTTACATAGATGATTTAGCGGTTAATATAAAAGATTGGAAAACTAAATTAATATGAGAAAAACAATTACTGCTGTAGTTCCTGTAAGAGAAGGTTCTCAAAGAGTTAAAAATAAAAATTTTAAACCTTTTGGAGATACTAATTTATTAGAACTTAAATTACAAACATTACTCCAAGTAAAAACCTTGGATAATATCATAGTTACCACTGATTCAGAACAAGCTAAAAAAATAGCCAACTCATATGGTGTAGATGTACATGAAAGAGAGAAATATTATGCTAGCTCAAAGTGTACTAATAGTGAATTTTTTGAAAATTTAGGACAAAATATACATGGTGATTATTTAATGTATACACCTGTTACGTCTCCTTTTATTAAAGTTAAAACCTATTATGATTTCATTAATAGATTCAGTAATTCAACTTGCGATAGTATGGTAACAGCTTCATATATCAAACACCATATGTGGTTGAATAACAAACCTATTAATTATGATCCTCAAGTAGCTCCTAACACACAAGATTTACCTGATATATTGGGGTTAACTTATGGGGTAAATCTTCTTAGTAGGGAAGATATGATTAAATTCAAAAACGTGGTAGGTAATAACCCTTCTTTTTATGTGGTAGAGGGAAAAGAAGCCATTGATATTGATAACCCCCTAGACTTTGAATTTGCTGAATTTTTATATAATAAATGAAATATATAGTAATACTGGGGAAAGGTCCTAGTTCAAAACCTTTAAAAAAATCCCCAAAATATGACATAGCAACAATTAACAACTCTATATGGCTAGCCCCTAACCCAACATATTCATTTTTTAATGATTTAGAATCATTTGAACAAATGACAGATGAAGATTTTAAGAAAGTAACTGACTTAATAGTACCTTCTTATTTACATACTCAATCAAACCCTAGATTTAATAATAAATCTACTGACTTTCACTTTTATAGACTTTCAGAATTCTTTCCCGAAAGGTTTAATCACATTAATATTTACCCTTATGAATTGCACCCAAATGATAATAGTAGACCTGAAGAATTAGAAAGAATAAAAAAATACCCAACTCAAATCCCCCCTAAATTACCTGAATGGCCGGGTTCCACAGGCCAAACAGCTACTATGTGGTTATCTATGTTTAAAAATTATAGTGATATTATAATGATGGGGTGTGATCCTGAAGGGGGTTATAACCCGGTTTTTGAAAAAAATTCCCCCCATTATATGGGTTCTATAAACACTCCTAGTTTTGGGGGGAATTCTACAGCAGCTCAACCTAGGGGATATGATTTAGATTTTGCACAAAGTTTAAAATGGGCTAAGCATTATGGTGTTAATCTTAGACATATAAGTGAGGTACCCAAGGAAGAACAAAAAGAATTAGGATTGTTATGAGAGTAGCCATACACCAACCCGAACATTTCCCCTATATGGGGTTTTTTGATAAAATGAAATCCTCTGATTTATTTATAATATTAGATGATGTTCAATATACTAAAAATAATTGGCAAAATCGAAATAGATTTTTAAACAAAAATAACGTAGAAGAATTCTTTACAGTTCAAGTAGAAAAAAATGCTAATAAAAAATATATAAAAGATGTTTTAACTGTAAATGGGCCGTGGAGATCTAAAAATCCTAAAAAAATCAAACAAAATTTTAATATTGATATAGAACATATGTTTCAATATAAAAAATTAATCGATATTAATATGGAATCCATAAGATGGGGGGCATATCAACTTAATATAAACACCCCAATTTTATTTAGTAGCATGTTCAACCTTTCTACTAGTGGATCACAACGACTAGCTGATATTTGTTCTAAGGTTAATGCAACAGAATATATAAGTGGAGATGGTGGAAAAGCCTATCTAGATGAATCTTTATTTACTTGTAAAGTAACTTACTATAAACCTAATATTAAAAACCCATATACAGTATTACAAAATGTCTAAGTTTTTAAATTTTAATAAAGTATTATGCTTATCACCCCACCCGGATGATGTTGAATATAGTATGTTAGGAACTATACTTAAATATCCTAATACAAAATTCATTTCAATTCAATTAGCACAAGGAGGTGATTGTGATGAAACCACAGGAGAACATAGACTTGGAGAAGTAGAAAAAGTATGGAAAAAATCCCAGTGCCAAAATATAAAAATCATTAATACTCCTTATAAATTTATTAAAGAAATACCAGAAGAAAAGTGGGTTAACTTGATAGAAAAATTTATAGACGATATTGATGCTATTATTTTACCTAACGAAACAGATTCCCATTTTGAACATAGATTTATTTCGGGATTTGGACCTGCTTTAATCAGAAACAAAAACATTAGTTTAATACAATATTATACCCCAAGTACTCAGGATGAATGGGCACCTAACTTTTATGTAGATATTAAGGATCAATATTCTAAAAAAATCTCTTCATTACAAGAATTTAAAAGCCAAACCCATAGATATTATTTTAGAGATGATGTTTTAAGATCATTTCATAGTGATTTCCAGTGTGCTAAAAAAGGTATTCACTATATAGAAAAGTATAAAATAATTAACTTATTTGAATAAATGGAAAACTTAGTATTTTTAGTAAAGTCTTATAAAAGACATATTAACTACACCAAACAGTTAATTGACACAATTAATAAACATAATAAGGATAGTATCAAAATATATTTAGCTATTCCAGAATGTGATATTCCTTTATTTAAGGAAATTGTAGATACATCTAATTGTGAAATACTTTCAGATGAAAGTATAGTAGGAAAAAATGTTACTCAAAACTGGATGACCCAACAACTAGTAAAAATGAAATTTAGTGAAATGGGTTTATGTAAAAACTATTTTTGGATAGATGGTGATTCTTATTTTATTAAAGATTTTTATTTATCTGATTTTATGTTTAATAATGAAATTCCTTATACTACAATACATGAAAATAAAGATTTATTTTCTTGGATGGCTGAGACTAATATAAATTTACTACATGATGTACTAAAATCTTATCGTTCAGATAGACAAAAAGTAATGGATTTATTTGGAAGAAAAGGAAAATATTATGACTGGACATGTCCTAATTTATGGTCTGTTAAAGTATTTGATCATATGCGAGAAAATTACTTAAAACCCAATAATATGACATTTGAAGATTTACTTCAATATGTTCCAGGAGAATTAATATGGTATGGTGAATATTTGCTGACTTCACAAGTTATCCCCATCATCCCCTCAGAACCTTGGTTTAAACCTTTTCATTATCTACAACAGATGAATGATTGTAAAGATAAAGGCAATACAGAAGAAACTTTAGCAATGAATTATTTAGGTATAGTAATGCCTAGTAAAGAAACAAATCAATTAAAATTTTAAATATGAAAAAAAACTATAATGGGTTAGAAATAGAATTTGGATCATTAGTAGAAATAAATGAAAAAATACAACGAAACATAGAAAGCCATTTTACTTTACAAAATACAGATAAAGATCCTACATCATGGCATAATAAATTTAACTGTGAACATAAAGAGCTAAATAACTTTATTAATTTAACAAAAAATAAAAATACACTGTTAGATATAGGATGTCAATTTGGTTCTTTTAGTTTAACATTTATTGGTGATAGTACTACTAAACAATCTTTTGCGTTTGATGGGGGAGATACCCCTTATTTAACATTAAGTCAAATAAAAGTATTAAATCAAATAAATAATTTACATATTTTTAATTTTTTAATTGGTAATCAAAATGAAAAAATACATTGTCATTCTGAAGAATTACAAGCTTTAGCAATAAATGGATCTGATGTTAAATATATGTTTTCAATTGATATGTTATGTAACATATATAATATAGCTCCCGATGTTATTAAAATGGATATTGAAGGAGCTGAAATTAATGCTTTATTAGGAGCATATGAGACTATTATAAAAGAAAATCCTATCATATTCATTGAAATCCATCCTAAATTCTTACAAATGTATAATAGTACGATTGATGATATAATATCGTTTATTGATAGTATAAATTATAAAGTACTAGACTTAAACCAAAATGAAGTTACAAATTATAAAGATATACTCTATCAAGAACCCACAGATTCAAATAGAACAATATGGGTACCCAAAAATATTAAAACATTATGTTAATAGCAACACTAAACCATAACTTACCTGATTTAACTGATAATTTAGTCAACCAACTTAATAAAAATAAATTTGATTATGAGTTATTAGTTTTAGATAATGGTTCAACTGAACCCATCCCTAAATCTACTACTCATAAACTAGACCAAAATTATTTCTTTGGTGGGGGATTCAATGTAGTTTTAGATTATTTCCTCCAATCAAACCATAAATATTTTGCTGTATTAAATAACGATTTAATATTCCATGGTCATAATATTTTAAACCATATCCACTCAACAATGGAAAACGAAAATATAGCATTATACTCACCTGCTGTTATAAATGCAGGTGTTGATCAGTGTAAATGGACTACAGTACATAATTGGGGGAGCAATGGATTACGGAATGTTCCTTTTGTAGATTTTCAGTGCCCTTTTATTAGAAGAGATTTAGCTGAATTAATTCAAAAATTTCCTGAAGAATTAATGTTAGGATATGGTTTAGATTTCTTTGCAAGTATTTTGACTCAACGAAATAATCTTCGTATGTGTGTTGATGATAGAGTAACATTTTGCCATCTAGAAAATCAAACCCTTAAGAGAGACAAATTAACTACTATAAGTAAAGAACAATATTATCAGGGAAACATGGAAAATATGGTTAATTATTTCAATAATTCAGAATTTAAAGCCGAATTTGATCATTTATGGCAGGAGGGACAAACATATAAATTTATAGGATGATTACTTTTTGCATTTCAACATATAATAATCTAAACTATTTAAAACTAGCAGTAGAATCAGTTAGACAAAATAGCTACTTTAAAGATGCTCCTTTTATAATCCATGCTGAAAATTGTACTGATGGGACAGATGAATGGTTAGAAGAAAATCATAAAACCTATAATCTAGACCATTATACAGATAAAAATGATATACCCTTAGGTATAGGTGGGGGAATGAATTTTTGTGCTGATAGAGTTAAAACAGAATATATAATGTTTTTACACTCAGATTTTTATGTTACTAAAAATTGGGACAAATCACTATTAAATGTTTTTAATAAATATCCTGAAGAAAAAATGTGGGTATGTTCACATAGGATAGAACCTGATATGTTTGGGAGTCCACAACGACCAGGCACTGTAATAGTGCCAAAAGATATTTTCGGTGCTTATCATGATGACTTTAACCCAATTTATTTTGAAACATGGGCACAGGAATTTACTGAGTCTAATGATTTTGAAATTCCTAAAGGTGAAGGTGTATCAGGGTTAATTAGAAAAAAAGATTGGGACGAAATTGGTGGCAATGACCCTTTATTCGCTCCTGCTAGTTGGGAAGATATGGATTTATTTCTTCGTATGTTACAAAATAACTTTAAATTCGTTTTAACTAGTAAAAGTACTATATGGCATTTTGGAGCTAGAGGAAGTCATAGGTTAGAAGAAAATAATAACCAATCATCAGATAGACAATGCAAATCAGAACAAATAAATCAACAAAAATGGTTGGGTAAATGGAAATCTTTTCCTACGTTTGATGAATACGGAATGATAAATGGAATACAATGAAAAATATTAGTTTAATAATACCCAGCTATAATACACTTAACCATTTAATTAACACATATAACTCAGTAAGAAAATATTACACTGATGTTGAAATGGTTATTATAAATGATGGTTCAGAGGATGGTACCTCGGAGTGGTTAGAATCTTTAGAAGATAAAAAGGTAATTAAAATCAATTCTAAAGAACGAAAAGGTCATACTTATTTTTATGATGAGGGAATGAGACAGGCTACTAATGAAATAGTTAGTATACTCCATTCTGATATGGTTATTGGTCCTAATTATTTAGAAAACCAATTGAAACACCTTAAAAAAGGAACTGTAGTGTGTGCTACTAGAATCGAACCCCCTATCCACCCAGCAGGCAAAGAAAAAATTGTAATGGACTTTGGTGATGATCATAATAACCTTAAATTAGATGAATTTCATAACTTCTGTATAGAAACTCAAAACCAATTTAAAGACCAAACTACTGAAGGTATATTTGCTCCTTGGATGTTATATAAAGATGATCATTTATCTATTGGTGGTCATGATCAAATATTTACCCCATATGGTTATGAAGACTCAGATATATTCAATAGGTGGATTTTAAATGGTTATAAAATGGTACAAAGTAGAGATTCTTTAGTTTATCATTTAACTTGTAGAGGCCATAGATGGAATAAAGGAGTAGGTATTGAAAATATTGACTACAAATCTACTATGAATCGCTGTAGGAGAGATTTTATTCGTAAATGGGGTGATTGGATATCAAATGATGAATATCAAATGCCAATAATTCATTCTAAGTACGATGTTGCTTTTAGAGTTATTAATAATAACCTTAAACTTATGGAAGCACTTGAACCATGGTGTAATGTATATTATGGTGACGGTCATTGGGTCCAATATGAACATTATATAGCCCAAGAACAATCTAATACTAAATTTAATATGAGAGATCGTATTAAAGCTAATGATTCTACCCTACATGATTTTAACCACGGTGTTATAGTTGAAATTGATGGGCATAAAATTAATGGACAAGACTTCCAAATGCTTCAAATTTTATCTGAGGTTTTAGAAGAAGGAGGTGAAGTAGGAGAGTTCGAATTAGGGAATATGAAAATTATTATTAACGACCTTGCAACATTTGAGAAAGACCTTATATTTATAACAAACGACAATAATGAAAAAGACTGAATTACACGATATGGTTTTAGAAAC
>TARA_Y100000385_G_C13108838_1_pt1 | contig 12370 bp, 5 predicted proteins | sample TARA_Y100000385 | Tara Oceans TARA_Y100000385 (sample SAMEA2620980) | marine metagenome | biome: marine biome (ENVO:00000447); feature: surface water layer (ENVO:00002042); material: "saline water (ENVO:00002010), including plankton (ENVO:xxxxxxxx)" | depth 5 m
AAATTGTTTAGATAATTAATGATGTAAATTTTAAAATTAAAAGATGTTTTTTACTTTTAAAGAGTGGTATAGTTTTTTCTGTGCCGCTTTTTTTTGAATCAATAAAAATATACAATGGTAGACAATCAATATACAGAAGACAGTATCAGGTCTTTAGATTGGAAAGAGCATATTCGCATGCGTCCTGGTATGTATATTGGTAAATTGGGAGATGGTACCTCTCAGGATGATGGGATATATATATTACTCAAAGAAGTGGTTGATAATTGCATTGACGAATATGTAATGGGCCATGGAAAAAATATTGAAGTCAGTGTGCGAGGGAAAAAAGTAACGGTAAGAGATTATGGTCGAGGAATTCCTTTGGGGAAAGTCATTGATTGTGTGTCAAAAATAAATACTGGTGGTAAATACGATTCCAAAGCATTTAAAAAGTCTATTGGATTAAATGGGGTTGGGACAAAGGCAGTTAATGCTCTCTCTGATTACTTTAGAGTTCAATCTGTGAGAGATGGGAAGACTAAAGTTGTCGAATTTCACCAAGGAGAAGTTCGCGAAGAAGAGGCGATTCAGGATACTTCTGTCAGAAAAGGAACACGAGTTTCTTTTGTTCCTGATGAAAGTATTTTTCACAACTTTGGTTATGTGAACGAATACGTTGAGAAAATGATGTGGCATTATGCATATCTTAATACAGGTCTCACCATGCTATTCAATGGAGATAAATTTCATTCCGAAAATGGGTTGCTTGATTTACTAAATAGTGAGATTGACAAAAATGCTATCTATTACCCAGTGATTCATCTTAGGGGTGAGGATATTGAAATTGCAATGACTCATTCGCGGAACCAATACGGTGAATCGTATTCTTCTTTTGTGAATGGACAACATACAACTATGGGAGGTTCACATCAAGCCGCTTTTCGAGAGGCTTTAGTGAAAGTAATTCGAGAGTTCTTTGGGAAAAATTACGAGGCATCAGACATTCGTCAATCCATTAATGCTGCAATAAGTCTCAAGGTAATAGAACCGGTATTTGAATCTCAAACAAAAACTAAATTAGGGTCTTCAGATATGGGCCCAAACTTGCCCACAGTTCGGTCATTTGTGAATGATTTTTTAAAAAGTAAGTTAGATAATTTTTTACATAAAAATCCTAAGGTTGCCGAGGCGATTCGAAAGAAAATTATATTATCAGAGAGAGAACGAAAAGATCTAGCAGGTATAAAAAAACTTAGTAGAGAAAGAGCTAAAAAATCCAATCTTCATAATAAAAAATTACGCGATTGTAGAATACATTATAATGATGTAAAGAAAGAACGCCGATTGGAAACAACTATTTTTATAACGGAGGGAGATTCGGCCAGTGGTTCCATTACAAAGTCCAGAGATGTTGCTACACAAGCTGTTTTTAGCCTTAAGGGAAAGCCACTAAATTCATATGGCCTTACAAAGAAAATCGTTTACGAAAACGAAGAGTTTAATTTGGTTCAGGCGGCACTAAATATTGAAAATGGACTAGAAGATCTTCGATATAATAATGTTGTAATTGCCACCGATGCTGATGTTGATGGTATGCATATTCGCTTGTTGCTAATCACCTTTTTTTTACAATTTTTTCCTGAGTTAATTCGAGAGGGACATTTATTTATACTGCAAACTCCTCTTTTTAGGGTTAGAAACAAAAAAAAGACTCTTTATTGTTATAGCGAGGAAGAAAAGCTTTCGGCGATGGATACTTTAAGTGGTAAATTAGAGATTACAAGATTTAAGGGCTTAGGTGAAATATCTCCAAATGAGTTTAAAGGTTTTATTGGGGATGAGATTCGGCTAGAACCAGTAATGATCGGAAAAGAACAATCCTTAGCAGAGATGTTAAAGTTTTATATGGGTAAAAATACTCCTGATCGGCAAGAATTTATTATTGATAATTTGCGGGTAGAAAAAGCAATTGAATAGTAGTCATGAGTGAAGAAATTAAATATTCAAAAGAACACTTTAATATTGAAGAACAAGAATTAAATTCCGTTATCCAAATAGATGGGATGTATGAAAGTTGGTTTTTGGATTACGCCTCTTACGTAATTTTAGAGCGAGCAGTTCCTGATATTTATGACGGTTTAAAACCTGTCCAAAGAAGAATTTTACATTCCTTGAAAGAGATGGATGACGGTCGCTACAACAAGGTTGCTAATGTGATTGGGAATACTATGAAATACCATCCACACGGAGATGCTTCAATTGGGGATGCATTAGTCAATATGGGGCAGAAAGATCTTCTCATCGATATGCAAGGGAATTGGGGAAATATTCTTACTGGAGACCGAGCTGCAGCCCCAAGATATATTGAGTCTCGCTTGTCCAAATTTGCTTTGGAGGTAGTATTTAATAGAAAAATCACAAAATGGACTCCTACGTATGACGGACGTACCAAAGAGCCCATAGTTTTACCTGTAAAGTTTCCATTGTTGTTAGCGCAGGGTGTTGAGGGTATTGCTGTTGGCTTGTCTACCAAGATTATGCCTCACAATTTTTTAGAATTAATTGATGCTTCTATTTCGATTTTGAAAGGAAGAGGGATGAAGGTTTATCCAGATTTTACAACGGGAGGGATTGCTGATTTTTCGCATTATAAAGATGGGAAAAGAGGTGGTAAGATAAAAGTTCGTGCACGGATTGAACAGGTAGATTCAAAGCAATTAAAAATCACTGAGATTCCATTTGCTACGACCACTTCAAGCCTTATAGAATCGATTATTAGAGCCAATGAGAAAGGTAAAATTAAGATTAAGAAAATAGAGGACAATACCGCCGAATTTGTTGAGATTATAATTCATTTGCCTTCAGGAGTGCATCCCGATAAAATGATTGATGCGTTATATGCATTTTCAGATTGTGAAATTTCAATTTCACCCAATGCATGTATTATCAAGGATGATAAGCCATATTTCATGTCCGTGTCGGAAATACTCAAACAATCCACAGATCATACCCTTGGATTACTAAAGGCAGAACTTGAAATATTACTGCTTGAGCAAGAAGCCTATTGGCATTTTGCTTCTTTGGAACGTATTTTTATTGAGAATAAAATATATCGAGATATTGAAGAATGTGAAACTTGGGATGCTGTTATTCAAGCCATCAGAATGGGTCTTTCTCCTCATATTTATCATCTTCAAAGTTCAGTTTCTGATGAAGAAATTCTTCGTCTAACTGAAATAAAGATCAAACGAATTTCTAAGTTTGATTTAGATAAGGCCAATGAGGATTTAAAAAGGATAGAGGATGCTATCAATGAACTTAAAGATAAGCTTTCTAATCTAGTGAAGTATGCCATAAATTATTTCAAGGGACTTAAAAAGAAATATAAGCATGGAAAATCCAGAAAGACAGAGGTTAGAATATTTGAAACAATTGTCGCTTCGAAGGTGGCTATTAGAAATCAGAAATTATATCTTCATCGAGAAGAAGGTTTTATGGGTACTTCTTTGCGTAAAGATGAGTTTATCTGTGAATGTTCAGATATAGATGATATAATTGTCATTAGAAGTGATGGAAAGATGTTAGTCACCAAGGCCACTGCCAAAACTTTTGTTGGAAAAGGTGTGATTCATTTAGCTATTTTTAAGAAAAATGACCTGCGAACGATTTACAATTTGATTTATACCGATGGAAAAAAAGGTAATACCTTCATGAAGCGATTTCCTGTAAAAAGTATTACAAGGGATAAAGAGTACGACTTAACTTCGGGTAAATCAGGATCAAAATTACTCTATTTTTCAGCGAATCTTAATGGGGAAGCAGAGACAGTTTCAGTAATATTAAAATCCAAAGCTAAGACACGGAATCTGAAGTTTGACATTAACTTTGCAGATCTTGCAATCAAAACTAGAGGAGTCAAAGGTAATATTGTGTCTAAATTCCCAATTAGTAGGGTGGAGTTGAAACATAAGGGTGTTTCTACTCTAGATCCTCAAAAAATTTGGTTTGATGATAACGTACAAAGATTGAATATTGATCAGAGAGGTGATTTTCTTGGAGAGTTTGCTGGCGATGATAAAATTCTTGTTATTTCGCAAACAGGAGAATATCAATTGTTATCATTTGAGTTGAGTTCCCATTTCCCTGAAGATATAATTGTGATAGAGAAGTTTGATCCACAAAAGCCCATAAGTTCAATCTACTGGGATGGATCCAAATCTAAATATTTTGTCAAACGATTTTTAATAGAGCCCTCTGATAAAAAAGTTCTTTTTATTTCCGAAAACAACGGATCTTATCTAGAACTAGTATCCACGGAGTATTCCCCTTTAGTCAAAATAGAGTTTTCAAAACTGCGCAACCGAGATCTCAGAGATTCTCAACAGATAAATCTCGATAAATTTATATCGGTGAAAGGCTATAAATCTCAGGGAAACAGTTTAAGTCCTCATAAAGTTAAGTCAATCAATCTATTGCCAGTTATTAAAGAGCCTAATCAGTCTCTCATTCAAACTGATTTGGCACCAAGCCAGTCAAGTTTAGAATCAGGTCAAGATGATGAGGATACTCCCCAAATTATCATAGATTTTTAAATAATCTATCGACTTTATATGTTTGCGTTTATGGTTTGTGTATTTTTGCTATTACTTTATTAAATTAACGTAAAGTCCAAATGAAAAATCTAAATATTATAATTTTATTTTCTGTAATTTTCACTCAACAGTACCTTTTTTCTCAAGAAAGTTTAAATATAAACTTTCTTTCTAACCTTCCTTATAATCAAGAATTGAGTGATGTTTGGGGTTATTCAACTGACGAAGGAGAATATGCATTAGTTGGAGTCTTCGATGGAATTTCAGTTGTCGACGTGACCAATTCTTTAAGCCCAATTGAACTGGCTTTTTTTCCTGGTCCAGAATCTATATGGAGAGATTTAAAAACTTGGGGAAATTATCTATACTGTATTAATGACCAGAATGGTGATGGTGGAGCCGGATTACAAATTATAAATTTAAGCGAGGTTATTTCAGGAATTTCCAATCCTACTTACATAGAAAATATGAATTTACAATTTGAGACAGCTCACAATATATTTATTGATGAAAATGGAGTTCTATATGTTTTTGGCGCTGATTATCTTGAGGGTGGTTGTATGATGTTCGATTTGGTTTCTGATCCCGAAAATCCTTCCTTACTTGGAGTCTTCGATGATTATTATTTTCATGACGGGATGGTTCGTGGAGATACTCTATGGGGTGGAGCAGTTTACGAAGGAGTATTTTCAGTTGTTGATGTTTCTGATAAACAAAATCCCATAATTATAGGTACCCAGTCTACACCAAATGCCTTCACTCACAACTGTTGGATTTCAGATGATGGAGATTATCTCTTCACTACCGATGAGGTTAGCACTGCTTTTGTTACTTCCTATGATGTGTCAGATTTGGATGATATCTCAGAGTTAGATAGAATCCAAGCTTGGAGTCTAGATACTGACGTTATTCCACATAATACTCATGTAGATGGAGATTTTGTTGTGACCTCTTATTATACTGACGGAGTATCTGTTGTAGACGTGAGCCGCCCTTCTAATATTATTGAAGTAGGTTATTATGATACTTCTGAGAGTTTTTCCGGGGATGGATTTAATGGTGCTTGGGGAACATATCCCTGGTTGCCTTCGGGGAATATTCTTGTAACTGATATTGAGAACGGTTTATATGTACTTGAATCAAAGTATTCCAATGCTAGTTATGTAGAAGGTTTTGTATCTGACGATATTACCGGGGCTGCAATAAGCAATGCTGAAATACAAATTATTGGATCTAATCATACTACATTAACTGATTTAAGTGGTTTTTATGAGTCCGGTATGGCCGAGTCAGGCACATACGAAATTATTTTCAGTGCGCCGGGATATTCAGATGCTTATGAGGTTATTTCAATATCAAGTGGAGAAGTATTAAGTTTTGATATTGCTTTAATCCCATTTGAATCTTATTCTACTCAGTTTTCAATTCTCTCAGTTGCAAATTTAACTGGTATTTCAAATGCTTCGGTACATATTTTTAATGATGACTTCGATTATGAATTGATTGCAGATTTTCAAGGCGATGTTTATGTATCTCTAGTGGCTGGAGATTACTCTATTTCGATTGGCGCATGGGGTTATGTGACAGAGTGTTCGAGCTTTTCAATATCAGGGATCGGCGGAGATCTTGTCTATGAATTAGAAATTGGATATTCAGACGACTTTTCACTTGATTTGGGCTGGGAGGTAACTAATGATATTAGCCTTAGCTCTGGAGAATGGGAAAGAGGAATTCCAAATGGTACAAGCTATGGTTGGGGACAAAATATCTCCCTTATAAATCCAGAACAAGATGCTAGTGGAGATTGTGGGGGCTATGCATTCGTGACTGGTAATATGATTAATGCTGATGCTGGTTCAGATGATGTTGACGATGGACGGACTACCCTAGTTTCTCCTAAAATGGATTTGACTTATTATGATAATCCTGTTATTTCATTTGAGACTTGGTTTCAAAACGATGGAGGGCAAGGATCTCCCCCAAATGATTCTTTATTGGTTTATGTATCCAACAGTATCGATACAGTTCTTATTGATTACAGAACAGTTAGTTCTGTTGCAGAACAATGGGTAAGTTCTACGATTTCTTTAGAAAATTTAATTGATATGACAAATCAAATGTATGTTTTAGTTGAAACTATGGATGGAGATCCAGGACACCTAGTCGAGGCAGGTTTTGATAGACTGTTTGTGAGCGGAAACAATATTGGACTCTATAAACATAATAAGACCTCTTTTAATGTTTTCCCTAATCCCTCAAAGGAGGGAATTATTTCTTTTGAATCCAACGAAAATGGAGTTTTGGTTGTCAATGACATAAGTGGTCGTATAATTTTTAAAACAAAAGCATTCAAAGGTTATAATTCTATTGATTTAGGTTCTTTTCCTTCCGGCCTATATACTATAAATTTAATTACAGAATTTAATAGTTACACCCAAGTTTGGATCAGAAAATAATGGAATTATATTTTTTCTGGTAACTAAACACAAATCGATTTTTATTTTATTTTATTTTTCGGACTAATTTTTGATGTTTTAAAACTAAAAATACCGAGTATTCAGAAGAAAAAACATTGAAATTTCTTATGTTTGTTTTCTGTTTAAAAAATAAATGCTCACAATAAACTTATATGAAGAGGATATTTTTCATAATAAATTTCTTTTTTATTGCTCAAATAACTTTTGCTCAACTCGAGACTATTCCGATTCCCGATCAGGAAATTCTTGAACTATTATCTGGTACAGAAGTCAATTTTAGTAACACGCAGTTAAGTTATTTCGAAGGTGGTGGATCTCAGCAAATAGGTCAATTTAATGGTTTAAATTCGAATTTGGGATTAGATTCAGGTATCGTTTTAGCTACCCATTTTATTGGACAAATAGCAGGAAATCAGTATGGTCTCCAACTAGATCCAATCGTCGGAGTTGATTCGGATTTATCTTTAATGCTCAATGAGTTTTCCTTTCCTAACAATCTTAAAGGAGTGGTTTCAATTGAATTTGACTTTGTTCCCAGTACTGATGAACTAAATTTTAATTATGTGTATGGGTCAAATGAGTACTCTTCTAGTACATGTTCTTCATTCCCAGACCCTTTTGGTATATTTATTTCAGGTCCAGGAATTTCAGGTCCTTATTCTAATGGAGCCGAAAATATAGCTCTTGTTCCAGACCCAATTAATCCAGCTTATTTTACCACCACCCCTGTTCTTGTAAATTCAATTAATGCAGGTGAATCGACTTTGGTTAATTCAAGTACGTTTGGCTGTGATGCTGTAGATCCTAATTGGCAGAATTATACCGATTTTTATGTTCCAAATTCTGTACCCAATCCTAGTGTTAGTCTAGAGGGTTTTACTGTTCCACTTCAAGCAACTAAATCGGGGCTCGTTCCTTGCGAATCTTACCATATTAAATTTGTTGTTGCTGTTGGTCCAAATTCAAATTCACAGGATGGTGCAGCATTGTTTATAGAAGCTAATGCTTTTGCAAATATTAACACTTTTGGAAATACTTCAACTACAGTAGTTAACGAATCTAACATATTTAGCTATTTTAGTTCAGATTCACCATTCCAAGACAAAATTTATGAGGGTTGTGGAGATGCTACTATCACTTTTTATCGTCCAGATCTAGCTGTGGGTGATATTACTTTTTTATTCCGTCCTCAAAATGAAATAGGTAATGCAACTATTGGAGAAGATTATTCTCTAGCTGGTAATAATGTTGTTAACGGTTTTGGATATTCCTCTATTTTACTTCCAGCTGAAGATGATCAGACTCAATTAATCATTACTCCCTATTATGATTATGTCAATGAACCTGATGAAACGATTTATATTTCTATTGATCAAATTAACATAGGTTGTATTCAAATTGATCCTGACACTATTATTTTTAGTTTATCTGATCAACCTGAGTTAAATGTTAGTTTTAATGAAGATTTTTCAATCTATTGCCCTGGATCAGATGTGATTCTAGAACCAAATGTAAGTGGTGGAGTTGGAGGTTTTATGTCAGGCTCATTTTCTAGTGATGCTTACGATTATTCATGGTCCCAAATTGGGACTGCTGCTATTCAAATTGAAAATCCAATAGAAACTACCGAATATTGTGTAACTGTAATGGATATTTGTGAAACTCAAGAAAAATCAGACTGCATAAAAGTAACAGTTCCTGAGTATGATGAACTACAAGCAGATCTTTTTTCTAAAATTATTTGTGAAGATATTGAAGCAGATCTTTGTGTTATTAACGCTGAAGGAGGAGAAGGTAATTATTCTTATGTATGGTCTAATGGACAGTCAGGTCCTTGTAATTATGATTATCAGGGTGAATATGACGTAGTTGTTTCAGATGGTTGCGAAAAAGAAATTATACTATTTGGTGAAATTTATTATGATAAGCCTCCTGAACCTTCATTTGAATATCTTTCTATACCTCACCAGAATTTAGGTGTTGAATTTTATAATTATACAGATGATTCCCCTGGCTTATCGTATAGATGGAGTTTTGATGATGGTATTTATTCAGATCATTCCAATCCTATCCATGTTTTTCAGCAGGCAGGAGACTACGATGTATCTTTAACAGTAATTACAGCATTGGGTCAATGTGAAGAAGATTTTCAAGATTATGTAACAATCGATCCAAATTATAGTTTTTTTGTTCCAAATGCTTTTTCACCCAATAATGATGGACTAAATGATGTCTTCAGAACTTTTACGACCGGGGTCAAGAAATTTGAATTATTTTTGTTTGATAGTTTCGGGAAAATGGTATTTAGTTCTTCTAATGTCGAAGATTCTTGGGATGGAACTTACGACGGAAAACCAGCTCCGCAGGGAATTTATGTTTATCAGGTTGTGATGGTCAAAGATTCTGATATAGTCGTATTCAATGAGCAAGGTGCTTTCACACTAATTCGATAACATGAAAAAGTATACCTCATATTTTGTGTTCTTTTTTAATATATTTTGTTTACAGGCACAACCTTATACAACTCAATGTATTGACAATGCTACACAATTGGTCAATATATTAGTTAATGGAGTACCTTTTTCAAATGCAACACTTTCTGGCTTTGATTGCAGTACAGGATCTTTTGAAAGTCCAAATCCTGCAGAAGGTCTAAATATCGAAAATGGATTAATGATGGCTACTAATGCTGTTGATGCTTCTGGTGCTCCCTTTGGTTCCTCATCTGTGGAAACTGATTTAACCCAGCAACTTCAGATAGTCGGAAGTTCATCGACTGATGTAAATAATGTAATTGTTTTAGAATTTGATTTTGAACCTAACTCCGATCAAATTGCTTTTGAATATGTTTTTGCTTCTGAAGAATATAATCTCTACACATGCGATCAATTTAATGATGTCTTCGGGTTTTTTTTGTCAGGCCCAGGAATTGCTGGACCCTTTACAAATAATGCCGTTAATATTGCTTTGGTTCCCGATCCAGATAATCCTGGAAGCTATACAGATACTCCAGTATTGATTAATTCTATTAATTCTGGTGTTGCATCTGGTGGTACAGGTAACAACTACTATTGCGATGATATTGATCCCAACTGGCAGGAATATTCTGTTTTTTTTAGCGAAAATTCTGGAACAGCTGATGTTTCATATAATGGTTTTACGGTACCCTTGATTGCTACTTATTCGGTTATCCCTTGTGAGACATATCATATTAAATTGGCTATTGCCGATGTTTTTGATGGTGCATTAAATTCTGCTGTTTTCCTTACTGAAAATAGTTTCAGTTCTGTCGGCTTATCAATCGAAGCTGATAGTGATTATGGTGCTTTTTCTGGGGATGATACCACAATTGTTGAAGGCTGTTTTGATGGTGCTCTGGAATTTGAGTTAAGTCAACAAATAGAAACTGATTATATTATTGATTTTTCTGTCTCAGGAACTGCTTTAGATGGTATTGATTATCAAGAAATTGGTAATCAAGTGACTATTAGTGCAGGAGATCTTGAAGCAGAAGTTCCCATAGTACCATATTACGATGGTGTTGTTGAAGGTCTCGAAACACTTATTATTACTGCTACTACCTCAGATGGATGTACAGAAGTTGAGTCTGATTACACCTTTAATATTGTTGATCGAGTTGAGTTATTTCTTGAAATGCCAGATGACATAGCTTTTTGTCCTGGCTCAGAATCTATTGAACTTGATCCCCTAATCACCGGAGGTATTTATCCACTGACATATCAATGGACTTTTAATGATGCTCTTTTTTCAAATCAAGATGAAATAACTATTCTGCCCGACAATATTGGTATTTTCTCATTTACTGCCCAAGATTTATGTAGTTCTTTGGTGTTTGGAGAAACTGAAACTTATCTTTTAGAGCCAGAAGAACCTCTGGCTATTTTTTCTTCTTATGACCAAATACAGGTCTGTACAGAAGATGAATTATCCACAGAAATTTTTTTAAATGGTGGTATTGGTGATTATGAAATAAATTGGTATCAGGATGGGGAAGCCCTAGGAGTAGATTCGATAAATTTTGAAATTTCAACAGATATTGCTTCAGACTATATTCTACAATTGGAAATTGAAGACGATTGTTCTAACACTATTTCCAAACAGCTCTCTATTCAAATTTTAGACTGCTTTGTTCCCAATATATTTACTCCTAATAATGATGGTAAAAATGACTATTGGTTTGTTGAATTTGGCGATGTTGTTAACAATGTTCGTGTTGATATTTTCAATCGTTGGGGACAACTAGTCTTTAATTCTATAAATTACGAAAGGTGTAATTCAGAAACAGGTCAATTTTGTTGGACAGGTATTCATATGAGTGAGCGTGAAGATTGTAAAGATGGAATCTACTATTATAATATCGAAATGACAGATGGTCGTGCTTTCAAAGGAACCTTCTCACTTTTTAGATAAAGTTCTCTGCCTAAGTTTTTTGTTTTTTCTTTTTTGCTGCTGGGAATAAAATATTGTTTAAAATAAGCCTGTAACCTGGAGAATTCGGGTGTAACTCCAGTTCTGTAGGAGGATCTCCTACTCGGTGTTGATAATCTTCTGGATCATGTCCACCATAAAAACTCCACATACCTTTGCCCAACTTTCCGTGAATATATTTTGCTTCTTGTGCACTGTTATTCTCTCCCATGATAAGTACATTAGATTTTATTAAACTCTTTTTGAATGCAGTTGTTTGCCCCATAAATCCTTTGATAATTTGACTATGATTTTGGCAAAGCATTGTAGGGATAGGATCCCATTTGGCTGAAAATTCAAAAAGCGTAAAGAAATCTTGACCTTTAGTTACTTTTCTTTCTTTTGTAACATCAATATCAGAGAATTCGTAAACATTGGGGTTTTCGATTAACTCAAAATCTTTAAATGCAATAGTCTTTTCATAATCAAGATTTTCTTGAGCTTTAGGGCTCATAGCATCTCCATCAAACATATATTCACAGATATCTGTTTTTTCTGCAGATAGTGCAATATCATAGCTGTCAGTAGCAGAGCACATTGCAAAAAGAAATCCGCCTCCTGCGAGAAACTCTTTAATTTTTAATGCGACATCAAGTTTTTGTTTAGAGACTTTTTTATATCCTAGGCGATTTGCCTCTGATTCAAAGTTTCTTTTTTGCTCGATATACCATGGGGCATTTTTGAATGAACGATAAAATTTACCATACTGTCCAGTAAAATCTTCATGATGAAGATGAAGCCAATCATATAGAGGGAGCATATCAGATAAAATTTCGTCATCATAGATGACGTCATAAGGAATTTCTGCATATGTCAATACCATAGTTACAG
>TARA_Y100000385_G_C13108836_1_pt1 | contig 12368 bp, 9 predicted proteins | sample TARA_Y100000385 | Tara Oceans TARA_Y100000385 (sample SAMEA2620980) | marine metagenome | biome: marine biome (ENVO:00000447); feature: surface water layer (ENVO:00002042); material: "saline water (ENVO:00002010), including plankton (ENVO:xxxxxxxx)" | depth 5 m
CCAGTCACGTATTAATCTTCTAAATCCATCGTGTAGATCATCCCATCTGCTAGCCCAATTTTGGGGACTAGCAGTTCCGTACAGGCAAGTTCATTTAGTATATACGCATAGATGTCAAGAGCTGGAACAATTACATCTGCACGATCTGGCTTGAGTTGGTATTCAGAAATACGTTCGTTAATGGGCATCGATTTTAATCGATCATGTAGATCAACAATCTCGGTTAGAAGAATCGGTTCCATATAACCTGCGCCTAGTAATTTATGGGTCTTATTGATGTTACCACCAGTCGCATAAATTTGATGAATCTCTGATAAGTCAATGTGCTCAGATAGCCAATCATGCATTTGGGACCAAATATTCTCATTAGCCTTTCCTCGAAGTAGGCGTAGAGTGCCAATTTTAAATGACTTTGCTTCAACACGTTCACCGTTTTCAAAAACACTAACTTCTGTGCTGCCTCCACCAACATCAACAACCACGAAGGGTATAGAGCGATCAATGTTTAATAGGAAGAACGTTGAAAAAATCAACTTTGCTTCTTCTTGCCCTGAAATAACTTCTATGTTGACGCCCGTTTTGTCCTTGATCAGTTTTTGAACTTCATCTCCATTCGATGCCTCTCGCATCGCTGAGGTCGCGCAGGCTCTAATCTTTGAAACATTGAAAATGTCAGAAATCAGTTTGAATGCCTGGATGGTTTTTACAAAATCCTCCGCCTTCTTTTTAGAAATATCACCTGAATCGAAAACACTCTCACCAAGTCGAAGGGGAACACGGGTATAAGATAACTTCTGTACATAGGCTGATTCGCCATCTCGCACTACCTCACCAATGAGTAATCGTGCCGCGTTCGTACCTATATCAATTGCAGCATATCGCATAAACGCAAGCTAGCTCATTCTCGAGGGAATGTAACTTGATGCTGAGTAAATTTTTCAACAGGTAACCCGTTAAAAAGCTAGTCGCTGTTCAGCTTATTTTTTTCTAAAAAAGATCTTTACAGGGACTCCAGTAAAATCAAACTCATCACGAAGACGGTTTTCTAAGAAGCGCTTGTAACTGTCCGGGATATATTGCGGAAGATTACAAAAGAAAGCGAATGCGGGAGCATGCGTCGGAAGCTGCTGAACATACTTAATTCGTACATACTTTCCTTTTGTTGATGGTGGAGGAGTAGCTTCAATGATTTGTAGCATCACATCATTTAAAACAGAAGTAGAAATTTTCTTCGTCCTGTTTTCATAAACCTCCATCGCTGTCTCCAACGCTTTATGAATACGTTGCTTTGTTATTGTTGATGTAAATATGATCGGAACATCATTAAATGGTGCAAGTTGCTCACGGACCATATCTTCGTATTCTCCCATGGTCTTGTGATCCTTATCGATCAAATCCCATTTGTTCACCAATACAACAATACCTTTCGCATTCTTCTCGATAACATAGAAGATATTCAGGTCTTGCTTTTGGATCCCTTCTTCGGCATCAATCATGAAAATACAGACATCGGAACCTTCAATTGCACGAACCGACCTCAATACAGAGTAGTATTCGATGTCTTCATGAACTTTGGCTTTCTTTCTAATTCCTGCAGTATCCACAAGCATAAAATCAAATCCAAAGGCATTGTATCGCGTGTTAATTGAATCACGTGTTGTTCCTGAAATGTCCGTGACGATATTTCGTTCTTCACCTGTTACCGCATTCACCAATGAAGATTTACCTACGTTTGGTTTTCCAACAACAGCGATATGCGGTAAGTCGTCTTCTTCACGTTTAGACTTATCCTCCTTATCGAATTCCTTCACGATGTCATCAAGTAAATCTCCAGATCCACTACCATTCGTTGCAGATAGATCATAAACATCTCCTAGTCCAAGGTTCCAAAATTCAGCGGACATTCCTACTCTTGCTGTGTTATCAACTTTGTTAGCAGCAATAAAGACTTTCTTCCCTGATTTTCTCAGTAGGCGGGCAACCATTTCGTCAAGATCGACAATTCCAACCATGACATCAGTCACGAATATTATAACATTCGCCTCATCGATCGCAATTTCAACTTGCTTACGAATTTCAGCCTCGAAAATATCGTCGGATCCTTTTACGTAACCTCCAGTATCAATCACAGAAAAGTCGACGCCATTCCACTCTCCACGACCGTATAAACGATCTCTAGTAACTCCGCTAACTTCTTTAACGATTGCTCGCGTCGATTCTGTCAAACGATTAAAAAGCGTTGATTTACCAACATTTGGTCGACCTACAATTGCTATAATGTTACTCATCTAATATCCGTATTTCTTCAATTTACCTTCTGAAGCTCTCCAGTCCTTATCAACCTTCACAAAGGTTTCAAGAAAGACTTTTGCTTCGATAAAACGTTCTATTTCTATTCGTGCTTCACGCCCAATACGCTTAAGCATTGTTCCGCCCTTGCCAATAATAATTCCTTTTTGAGAATCTCGTTCAACGATTACAAGTGCTCTAATTCGCGTGATATCTGGCTCAACCTTATATTCTTCAATCTCAACTTGACATGCATAAGGAATCTCCTTCTTACAGTGGATGAAGATTTTCTCGCGAATAATTTCAGAGACAAAAAACCTCATCGGGCGATCAGAAATTGCCTCTTTATCAAAATAAGCAGGCCCATCGGGTAAATTATTAAGAATGCATTCCCAAACACTATCAACGTTGAAACCGTGAAGTGCAGAAATAGGAAAGACGTTCGCATTCGGCAACTTCTCTTGCCAATACTCAAGTGTCTTTTTCATTCTCGCTTGATCCGTGAGGTCCATTTTATTGATCAAACAGATCACAGGAACTTTTAACTGCTGAATCTTCGCAAGCGTTTCCACATGGTTCATTTCGGTCTCTTTTGTGTCCGTAATGAAAAGTAGTACATCAGCATCCTGTAGTGATGAATTGACGTAACCCATCATGTTTTCATGAAGCTTGTAAGCTGCATTAACAACTCCTGGGGTGTCCGAAAAAACAACTTGATAATCCTCGGTGTTAACTATGCCATGAATACGGTGACGTGTTGTTTGCGCCTTGCTCGTGACAATGGATAACTTCTCACCGACCAATTTATTCATCAGTGTAGACTTGCCAACATTTGGACTTCCAACAATATTTACGAAACCAGACTTGTGCGCCATATCGACTTAATTAGATTGCAAAGTAACAGCTTCTCCTTGCAATAAAGCTTTGAAACTCACTCTTTTTGCAATTATAGAATTCAATTCAGAAATCGATACACGTTCTTGTTCCATAGTATCTCTGTCGCGAATTGTTACTGTGTCATTTTCCAAAGATTCATGATCTACCATCACACAGAAGGGAGTTCCAATCGCATCTTGGCGGCGATATCTCTTTCCGGGAGAATCTTTTTCATCGTACGCGCAATTGAAATCATATTTGAGCGAATCCATGATTTCTCTTGCCTTGTCTGGGAGTCCATCTTTCTTCGTCAATGGCATTACTGCCACTTTATATGGGGCTAGGGATGCAGGCAATGCAAGCACTGCTCTTGATTTTCCTTCTCCAAGATCTTCATTTTTAAATGACGAACTTAAAACGGCCAAGAACATTCTGTCTAGTCCAATAGAAGTTTCGATCACGTATGGGACGTAGTTTTTATTTAGTTCCGGATCGAAGTATTGAAGTTTCTTTCCTGTATGCTCTTCGTGTTGTTTTAAATCGAAATCAGTTCTAGAATGAACGCCTTCAAGCTCTTTGAACCCCATAGGGAAATCAAATTCAATATCACTTGCTGCATCTGCATAGTGCGCCATTTTAATATGATCATGGAATCGGTAACTTTCAGCAGGGATTCCTAAAGCGGAATGCCACTTCATTCGTTCCGACTTCCAGTACTCGTACCATTTTTCTTGCTCTCCAGGGCGTACAAAAAATTGCATTTCCATTTGTTCGAATTCACGCATACGAAAGATGAACTGACGTGCTACGATCTCGTTTCTAAATGCTTTCCCGATCTGAGCGATTCCAAATGGAACCTTCATCCTTCCTGATTTTTGAACATTTAGAAAATTTACAAAAATACCTTGGGCAGTCTCTGGCCTCAGATATAGGGTTGAAGCATCTCCTGCAACAGAGCCAAGCTCGGTAGAGAACATCAAGTTGAATTGACGCACTTCTGTCCAGTTTTTTGATCCTGAAATTGGACATGCAATTCCTAAATCAACGATTAGGTTATATACTCCTTCTAAGTCGTTTTGCCCGAGTGTTTCCCGCATTCTATTCTCGATGTCATCAATTTTCGCTTGATTTCGAAGAACATTTGGATTTGTTTTTAAGAACTCTTCTTTGTTAAAGTCATCACCAAATCGTTTTAATCCTTTGGCAACATCTTTATTGATTTTTGCTTGAATTTTTTCAATGAATTCTTCAAGCAAGACATCCGCTCTGTATCTCTTTTTCGAATCTTTATTATCAATCAATGGATCGTTGAATGCATCAACATGACCTGAGGCTTTCCAAATTCCTGGATGCATGAAAATTGCAGAATCAATACCTACAACATTTTCGCGCATTTGCACCATCGATTTCCACCAGTATGATTTGATGTTATTCTTTAATTCTGAACCAAGTTGACCGTAGTCGTAAGTAGCTGCTAGGCCCTCATAGATCTCCGAAGATGGAAATACAAATCCATATTCCTTAGCGTGAGATATGATATCCTTAAGGTTGTCTTCTTTTTGCATGGCGCAAAGATAACTGAAATTGGGTGCTAGGATATGAAAATTGACTGATTTTCACGAGTTTTAGACGGATGGACATTGTTTTCGTATGAAACGCCGTATCTTTGCGCTTCAATGACGAAGATAAGAGATATTGATTTGGGAGAATTCCCGCTCTTACTTGCTCCAATGGAGGATGTAAGTGATCCACCTTTTCGCGCATTATGCAAACGTCATGGAGCGGACCTCATGTACACTGAATTTATATCCTCTGAAGGGTTGATTCGTGACGCTGTTAAAAGTGTTCAAAAACTCGATATATACGAATACGAGCGCCCGATCGGCATTCAAATATTTGGTTATGATATCGAAAGCATGAAGCTTGCAACTGAAATTACAGAAAAGACGAATCCAGATATTATTGACATCAATTATGGTTGTCCAGTAAAGAAAGTTGCATGCAAGGGAGCAGGAGCAGGAATCCTACAGGATATCCCTAAGATGATTGATATGACAAGGGAAATTGTTAATTCAACTAAGCTTCCGGTGACTGTTAAAACTCGCTTAGGCTGGGATGATAATTCGAAACACATCGTTGAAGTTGCTGAACGTCTTCAAGACGTTGGAATAGAGGCAATCTCTATTCATGGGCGTACAAGAAAGCAGATGTATAAGGGTGAAGCTGACTGGTCCTTGATCGCCGATGTGATGAATAATCCTCGAATGAAAATTCCTGTCTTCGGAAATGGAGATATTGACTCACCCGAAAAGGCAGTTGCATACAAAGATAAGTACGGTGTGGATGGCTTAATGATTGGTCGAGCAAGTATCGGCTACCCATGGATTTTCAATGAGATCAAGCATTTTTGGAAAACGGGTGAGCATCTGGCTAAACCTTCAATTGACGATCGTGTTGCAGCAACATTAGAGCATCTTGAAATGAGTGTGAAATGGAAAGGTGAAACGTTAGGTATTGCGGAAATGAAGCGACATTATACGAACTACTTCAAAGGGATCTCACACTTTAAAGAGTATAGAATGAAGCTAGTGACTTCATTTGATTTACAAGAAATTAAAGATACTTTGCAGTACATCCAGGAGAATTCTGGGAACTTCCAGTTTGCTCTCTAGCGGGATCAGCTAAACTATTGTCTAAATTTTTGATTTTTGGTTTTTCTTGATTTGTTTAAGTGTCCATTCAATGGCACTTTCGCGAGAGTAAAAAATCTTAGTTGGCTTTCCAGGCCGATTGAACTTAAGGTAGAAATTAGCACTGATTTTCTGTGGCAAAGTTGATATCACAATGGCGTCTGTATGCGTCTTTTTATTTTGTGTGCGGTCTGCTGCCCATTCCCGTACTTCAGGATCGATACCAGAAAAAGATCCGAACTCAAAAATATTTTAGAATCTTCCATTACCCGCCTGCTTGATGAAGTCAAACCCTTTTTCTATGAACTATAAGCTTACTTTTTTGTGACGGGGAATTATCAAATGGTAAATTCCATTTTCAAAAATACGTGCATGCGCTCCTTCAAACTCACGCTCGAGAATAATTTTTGATTTGAATAAATCTATGGTTTCTTTTTCAGCTGCCACAGGTGAAAATGGTTATCTTTAGCCAGTCAAAATTAATCAATTATGAGAAAATTTCAAAATTACGTACAAGGTCAATGGCTTGATGGAGAGGGGGTTGAAACTCCGCTTTATAATGCTATTTCTGGTGATCAAATCGGTGAGGCATCGAGTGAAGGTCTCGATTATGCAGAAATTCTTGCCTATGGAAGAAAAACCGGAGGTGCCAAGTTGCGCTTGATGACTTTTCAAGAACGTGGTTTGATGATAAAAGCATTAGCATTACATCTTTTGACAAAAAAGAAAGAGTACTATGCTATGAGTGCATGGACCGGAGCTACGAAAATTGATTCTTGGATTGACATAGAAGGTGGTATTGGTAACTTGTTCGCTAATGCCTCTTTGAGAAGACAGTTTCCAGACTTGCCGTACCATGTTGACGGTGATGCGATTGCTCTTTCAAAAGAGGGTTCATTTATCGGGCACCATATTATGGTTCCCAAACAGGGAGTTGCAGTTCATCTAAATGCGTTCAACTTCCCGATTTGGGGAATGCTTGAAAAGATTGCTGTGAATCTTATGGCCGGTGTACCGTGTATCGTTAAACCTTCTGAGTTCACTTGTTACTTGACTGAAATTATGGTCAGAGACATTATAGCTTCAAAGATTCTTCCTGAGGGATCATTGCAGTTGGTATGTGGATTGGGTCGTGGCATAATCGATCATGTCTCGTCAGAGGATGTGGTGACTTTTACAGGATCGGCATCTACAGGAAAAATTTTGAAATCGATGCCTTCTATTTTAGATGGAAACGTACCCTTCAACCTTGAGGCAGATTCGCTGAATGCAACAATCCTTGGCAAGCATGCCACGCCAGGGACAGAGGAGTTTGACCTTTTCATTAAGGAGACTACGAAAGAAATTACAATTAAAGCAGGACAAAAGTGTACGGCGGTAAGACGTATTATCGTTCCTGGTGATTTAGTGGAAGAAGTACAAAAAGGAATTTCAGCGCGCCTAGCTAAAACAGTGATTGGTGACCCTAGTCAAGAGGGCGTTAGGATGGGAGCTTTAGCGACTAGAACCCAGGTTCAGAGAGTTCGTGAGAGCGTTGAGTTATTGGCAGGTTCACAAGAGATGGTTTATGGCGATCTAGATAACTTTGATATCACCGGAGGTAATAAAGAAAAGGGAGCATTTTTCTCTCCGATTCTATTCTACAACGATGATCCATATACTAAAACAGACGTTCATAATGTAGAGGCATTCGGGCCAGTTTCGACTATCATGCCCTATAAGAATATGGAAGATGCTATTGAGCTTTCTCGAATGGGGAAAGGGTCGTTAGTTTCATCAATTGTTACACCAAATGATCAAGAAGCAAGAGAATATATTGTTGGTGCGGCGAGCATGCACGGAAGAATTTTAGTTCTAAACAAAGACTGTGCGAAGGAAAGTACTGGGCATGGATCACCAATGCCATTATTGACCCATGGTGGACCTGGCCGTGCAGGTGGAGGTGAAGAAATGGGAGGGAAACGTGGTGTAATGCATTACATGCAACGAACTTCTATTCAAGGTCACCCAACAACAATTACTGAAATAACTCAGCAGTTCCAGGTAGGTGCGAAACAGCCAGAAGCAGTACCTCATGTATTTAGACAACATTTCGAGGAACTCGTGGTTGGTCATACGGTGTTCACTCATAAACACACGGTAACTGTTGCAGACATTGTGAACTTTGCCAATGTATCAGGAGATAATTTCTATGCTCATATGGATGAAACATCGCTTGATGGTACAATTTTCGAACAACGAGTTGCACATGGTTATTTCTTACTTTCTAAAGCAGCTGGCTTATTTGTAGATCCTGCTAAAGGACCAGTTCTATTGAACTATGGCGTGGAAGAAGCACGCTTTACAAAACCTGTTTACCCAGGAGCGACAATTGGAGTGCGATTTACGGTGAAAGAAAAAATTGATCAGGAGAAGAAGTCCGAAGAAGATATTGCTAAAGGAATTGTAAAATTCTTGGTGGATATGTACGATGAAACTGGAGAAACGGTAGCAATCGCAACCATACTTACGATGGTTAAGAGGATCGATCAGTCAATGTGATAGTATTGTTAATCAGAAAAGCGATTTTATTCATCTAAGGTAGCAAGCAGTCAGTGGTTTCTGCGTATTTATTATTAAATTTAGCTGAATGAAAACACTCAACTTCATAATCGGAATCCTCTTTTTGGGTTTTTCGTTGTCGGTATCCGCACAACAGAATAATGTAGGGATTAACACAAATACACCTGATCCTTCTGCAGTTTTACACCTTGAATCTGATTCTCAAGGTCTGCTAGTACCAACATTAACAGCGCTACAACGAGATGCCATTGCTGCTCCAGCTACTGGACTTATTATTTATAATACTGACGATAATCAAGAAGAAATTTACAATGGAACTTGCTGGATACCGAGCTATTTGAAAACTTGCGACGACTGTCTAATCGATATTGCTTTTGCACAACCAAGCTACCCTATTGATCGAATTAATCAAATGTCTGTTGTTATACCTGTAACCATAATCCAGACAACACCATCAGCGATAGCACTGCCGGTCGAAGTGTCAATGGTACACACGTTCACTGAGGAGTCAGATGTATCGCTTGACTTGTATGCCTTGCCAGGTTCTGGAGTCGTTAACTTAACGATTAATACAAATGTATTTGAACGAGGGGGAAGCCACTACGTAACGATCTTCGCTAATTGTGGTGACGCAGTAATCGCAAAATCTATAGCAATTGATGTTAATCCATGTGCTTTAGTCAGTATTAATAGTGATCAAACGAATTATGACTTGGCTGCAACAGGAGTTACTGGAAATAATTGTGTGGTTGTCACGATTGAGGAGAATGTTTCGATTCGTTCTGCGGATCCAGCCATACCAGCGTTCACAACTGGCGCGATTAACCCAGCATGTAATCTTGGAATATTGAATAAGGGATTAACTTTTGGACTTGGAGGAGATGGTCCTCTTTTGATGGGGACTAACGGAGAAGATGGAGGAACTGCGATGGAAATTAATTGTAACGCGGAAGTTAGAAATGAAGGAATGATATATGGTGGAGGTGGTTCTGGACTTACAGTTGGAGCATTTGTTCCTGTGGGAGTCGGTCCATTTAATATCTGTTTTGCTGTTGGTGCCGGAGGTGGTGGAGGAATGCCAGACGGACTTGGTGGAGGTGATACGCAAGGCACTTGTACATTTGTTGTTGGACCATGGTTTGATGGAAATAATGCAGAAAGTCTCTACGATGATGATGAGGGAGTTGAGGTGAATAAAACCGTAAGCACACCATTTTCAGCAGGGCCCATTCAAGGTATGATAGTAATTACTGCTCGCGGTGGATCAGGAGGTGATTTTGGTGAGTCGGGCACAGGGTCTCCGCAGCCCGTAGATTTCTCAGGAACGTACCTTGAGATCTGCTTGAACATTCCTTTTCTTGGTGTTATTTGCGCACCAGTTCCTGGACTGTCAGGAGCATTGAATGGTATTTCTAATACGATTAATAATGCATTTAATAGTTCTGTTCCAGGAGCGGCTGGTTATGCTATAAAGCGACTAGGTACTCTCACAATTCCTGATGGAGATTACCAAAATCCCTCGTTAAGAGGACCTGTTGGACCTTAATTTGATACTATGAAACGACTTGGACTTTTTCTTGGATTGTTATTCATTGTCACACAAAGCTTTGCTTTTGAGGGTGTCATACATTGCACAAAAACACAAAATGGAATAACGACATCTTTCGATTTTTATGTAAAAGGTGATCAAATTTCGATAATTGCCAAAGACGGCGCATCAGATTACCGAATATTATTGAATCGGGCAGCGAAAGAGCTAAGACTCTGTATAAGTACACCAGAATTCAGTACAAAGGGATACTACTTATACACCGAATCAGATATTCGGAAAAATTCAGAAATTGAAGTGCTGAGTCAGTCAAGAACTGATGCTATTGAAATTGATGGAAGTCTCTGCGAAGGTCATACGATAGTTACTGATCGAGGCATTGCAATGGCATACTTCGGATCGGATGAAGTTGACATTACCGGATTTTCAGCTTTTTTCAATGATCCAGTATATGAACTATTGGATGCGCTTGATTCAAAACATTTACCAAGAAAACTGGTTGTAAACAAATCTACTGGCTCATACTCGATTGATCTGAAAGCAGAAGCTCAATCAATTGATGATTCTTATTTTCAAGTTCCTGCTGGATATGATAAGTTCGAAGTTAGCTATGAAGGTCAGATGAAAGATTAGACTGTGCGCTTGCTCCTAGCCATATTGATTCTATATTCTTCAAGTATTCTTGCCCAGGCTCCTGTTTTCTATAATCAAGCGAATGTTTATGTAGCTCAGAGTGCAGAGGTCCACATCTATGGTGATGCGATAACGGATGGGAATTCATCTATTCTGGAAAATCAGGGCTTAGTGCAGACATATGATGATGGGAACCCCGGGAATTTTGAGTTGCAAAACTTAGGGACAGTTGCGTCAACTGGAAATTTTATGATTGACAATGATTGGGTGAATAATGGTATTCTCCAAATTCAAAGCGGAAATGTCGAGATGTATGGAGATAGCCAGTGGTTTCTAGGAGATAGCGTCTCGAGTTTTTGGAACTTGAAGCTCACTGGAACCGATAGAAAAGAACAGGCTCAAGATATTCGTGTACGAAGTGTTCTTGATCTTACGAATCGAGAATTGGCGGTTCATGCAAACACTGTATTTATAGATAGTGCAGATCTAAATTCAATATTATTTGACAATTCTTTTTTAGCGGAAGGTATCATAAGCACCGATGAGGATGGTTTCATCCTAAAGCATGTGAATCAGAATGAATCAAATTTAATACCAACGGGATCTAGTGAAGGAACTTTCCGACATCGACCAATAAAAGTTCAATTGCTGAATGGTTCTCCAACTGATACAGCTATAATTACGTTTCATCATCATTCACCGGATTTTGTAAATGCGTTCGAAATCGATATCGATTCATCGCTCTGTAAGATTCAAAATCGTTACTTCTATACGTTCAATTCTGTTAACGCAGCAAACTCCTATCAACTTGATTTTGCTCATTACCCAACGCAAGACGGTTTTTATCCAGATGTTGCGGAATGGAATTCTCCAACTTGGAAAATGGTATATGATCATACTGACTACAATGATCCAAATTATAGCTATGCACGGGCAAACCTCGAGTCAGATTTTGAAATCGAACATTACACTTTGGGTTACCAAACACCAGTAGCGCCTTATCTACTGTATGACAGTACAGAGTGCTATAATGTGTCTGCTTATGAAGTAGAAGTGCCGAAAGGTGAACCTTGGTATGAATGGACGATCATTAATAGCGATACAACTGCATACATTACAAATGGACTTGGTACTGATTACATAGATGCAGATTGGGCAAATAATATTGGAGGATGGATCTATAATCAATATATGGACACGGCTGGTTGTTGGTCACACATGGATTCGGTTCTCATTCAAGACGTAGGTATTGATGCGAGTTTCTATTATACGCACGACTATTCATCAGTTTTAAACACAGAATTTACCTTTGTCAGTGATTTGAGTTCAAGCGTTGATGAGGTCGAATGGTATATTGAAAACAGTTCTGAGTGGCAGACTGGGTCGGCCATGAACACACCTTATCAGTATACGTTTGGTGTAAATGGAGAATCAGTTGAGTATGAAGTCGTCCTGTATGCTTATGATCACGAATTTGGCTGCTTAGATACGGCCTATCAAACTGTATTGGTACCGAATGTTTTCGCTTTTTATGCACCAAACACGTTTACCCCAAATGGTGATGAGGATAACAATACTTTTTTTGGAGAGGCAAGCGATGTAAACTGGGCTAAACTTGAAATTTATAATCGCTGGGGCGAATTACTTTTCTTTGAAGAAGGAACCCAATTAAGTGAGTTGGTGTGGGACGGTACTTTCAATGGACAGGTAGTTCAAGATGGATCCTATACATATAAGTTTACGATCTGGCCGGTTAATTATAATAATGG
>TARA_Y100000385_G_scaffold148967_1_pt1 | contig 12361 bp, 31 predicted proteins | sample TARA_Y100000385 | Tara Oceans TARA_Y100000385 (sample SAMEA2620980) | marine metagenome | biome: marine biome (ENVO:00000447); feature: surface water layer (ENVO:00002042); material: "saline water (ENVO:00002010), including plankton (ENVO:xxxxxxxx)" | depth 5 m
TAATGAGATAAGTGATATACCTACTTCAGTTATAGCGCCTGCCCAGCCTTTTACTTTATTTAAGATTTCCATAATGGATCTCCTTTCTTGTTGCTGAGTAAGTTACCCAGTGTATTATTTAAGAACACTATTAAAAGAATAAAACTAGCACAAATGGTTTAAAGTGCCAAAAACGCACATTCGAGATTGACAAATACTAAATACTATGTTACATTAGTAACACTACACACATACACACAAGGAGAAAAATATGTCAGTAGATACAAAATACGGCGAAGCCATCTTTAAACAAACACAGGAAGTTGCTGAAATGTTTAAAGCCGCAATGCCAAAAATTACAACAAACAAAAATGGATACGAAATCCGTACAAAGGTTCTAGAAATGGCACAAGGCAATGTCTGGAACGACTATCATGCTAAATTTGGCGGATGGGAACAAAGTGTAAAACGTGACAAGGACACTGGTGAAGTTACAATGAATGTACAAATGCCAGAGGTACCTGGTACAGACGCAGTATTAGAAGCGGCTGAAAAGTTTTATGACTTTGTAAACGGAAAACCTAGTAAATAATTAAAAAGGACATAGTCCTTATACAAGTACATTAGACAAGCAACCCCTACTAACAAAATCGAGAACAGAGATTCATTGCCATTGGCTGTCAACGTTCCAAAAGTTAGTAGGGGTTAATCTTTTATGCAGCGTAAGGTCTGCCCGGCTTTAGTCCGCCAGTATTTGCATTATCAATGAGACTGTTGTCTGTGTCATACTTTGTAGGAAGTTGGCTAATGTCTGCTGTAACATCTGAATAACGTCCTGCCTCTATAACATTACGAGCTACTCTATCTGCATTAGCTTGTGCTAGTTTTGCTTCTTGTCTAAGTTTCTTGTTTGCTAGTGTCGATATACCGTTTGCAGCCATTGTGTTCTCCTATACATATATTTAGCTAAGTAATAGTATGAAAAAGATAATCAATTGTCTTCGCGAATGGGCGAAAGACTATAACGAAGTACAGAAAACAATAAATGATATGGGATTGTTTACCGTTTATCATCATTTCGGTGCGTGTATTCATTACGTGGATCCGACAATAACTACACATATAAATAGTGTTAATGATAAACAAGAAACCATTTCAAGAAAAGATTGATGTATTAAAAGAGTCTGGTAATTACAGAGTCTTTAATGATATCGTACGAGAAAAAGGCGACTTTCCGGTTGCTATTTGGTACGGTCCTTATAATATTAAAAACATTGTGAACTGGTGTTCAAATGATTATCTAGGTATGGGACAGCATAAAGTTGTTATAGATGCAATGCATACCGCACTCGACCAGACAGGTACTGGTTCGGGTGGAACTAGAAACATTGGCGGCACTAGTCATTATCATGTAGCATTAGAAATAGAACTTGCTCGGTTGCATAAAACAACCGGTGCTTTACTATTTACAAGTGCATATGTTGCCAATGAATGGACACTAATCGCCTTAAGCAAAATCATTCCCAACATATGCTTTGTTTCCGATAGTAAGAACCACGCAAGTTTGATACAAGGTATACTACATAGTAACGCAGAGAAACGTGTATGGACACACAATGATATGGGCGATTTAGAAGAGAAATTACAGGAAGTTACCGCATTAGGATTAACACCTTGCGTAGTCTTTGAATCTGTGTATAGCATGGATGGCGATGTCTCTCCTATTTCTCAAGTGTGCGATTTAGCAGACAAATACAAAGCTATAACTTATATTGACGAAGTACATGCTGTTGGCCTTTACGGCGATGCAGGAGCAGGCTATTGTGAAAAGTTAGGCGAAACACGAATTGATATAACTAATGGTACATTAGGTAAAGCATTTGGTGTTCAAGGAGGATATGTTGCAGGCGATGAATTAATCATAGATGCAATTAGAAGTGTAGCAAGTGGATTTATATTCACTACATCAACAAGTCCTGTTATTTGTAGCGGTGCTCTCGCTAGTATAAAATATCTCAAAGACCATAACGAGCTCAGAGTTAAACATCAGGAACGAGCTACTACGCTAAAGCGTATGTTATCCGAGGTGGACATAGAAGTTCATCCTGATGCATGTACTCATATTGTTCCTGTTATGGTCCGAGATGCTAAACTTTGCAAAGAAATGAGCGACATGTTGTTGAATGATTACAACATCTATATCCAACCAATTAACTTTCCTACTGTCGCTGTAGGTGAAGAACGCTTGCGTATTGCTCCAACACCATGCCATACAGATAGTATGATGTCGGACTTAGTCGAGGCATTGCGTAAGACTTTTAAACGACTAAAATAGGAAATATTATGATAAAAAAATATTTATATATGGCCTTAGGCTTTGCCTGTTTAGGGATGGCATATGTAGGAGTTGTAGTACCAGGAATACCGTTTAGTATATTTCTAGTAATAGCAGCTTGGGCATTTGCTAAATCCAGTAAACGTATGCATGACTGGCTATACAATCACAAATACTTTGGTCCATTCTTAACTAACTGGACACAAAAGAAAGTATTCCCCACCAAAGGCAAATATGCTATGATCGCTGTAATGGCATCATCGCTTATGTTCTTTTGGTTCACTACTTACAATGTTGCGGCAGTAGCATGGACAGGTGGCTCAATGGCCCTTGTTGCAATATGGGCTTGGAGATATCCGGGATCAGTTGAAGAACAAAAACGCAGAAAGAAAGCTGGCGAAAAGATAGCCTGGCTCAAGTAAAACTATTATTACGGTCAAAGCCGTTTTTACACAAATCAAAAGGACATTCTATTGATTCTTTAGGAACATTGAATGTCCTTTTAATCACATTACCTAAACTACCTCCGGCCTTACAGTATCCTCTAAAAACTTCTCCGTTCTTCCAAACCACTAATTGATCTATTCCAGCATTACACATTTTGTTTTGTCTAAGCATATTAGATCCTTGAACTGTTTCTTCAGTAAACATATTACGTTGACGCCTTGTAGGAATATAACCTGTTGGGTCAACAACTGTTGTTGCTTTAGGATTAAACACTTCACCTATTGTTTCATAATAATATTTTAATTGATAATTTTTGTAGGGCATATACTGATTCCCTCTTGTGAAATTGCTGTATAAAAGTTTTATCTTAGCATCTATACCTAGGTCTATAAGTTGTTCGTATTCATCTATAGCTCTTGCCCAATGTGCATCGGCGTTTGATGCATGTACCAATACCTCTACGCTAGGTCCTTCTTCTAATGTTTTTAGATAGTTTACTGTTTCAACAATGTGTTGCAGGTTAGCCCACGGAACATGATAACTTATTTCTATATGGCTGAAATAAACATAGTTGTCTTGGTACCATTCTAGACTTGCACTACCATTTGTTGTAAGTCTATTACCGCCAGGCTGGTTACTACCTGTGCTACTGAGTCCTGTAATGATGCCTTCATGGAGCGTAGGTTCTCCGCCTACAAATTCAATTCTTGCATCTCTACCCACTGCACGTAATTCGTTTGCAACATACCTTATTGACCCTGCAAGTTGTTCGTCACTATATAATCTAGTATCATTACTATGTAGATGGTCTGGACAATACCAACAGTTATAATTACAAATATTTCCTAACAACCATTGTATATGTGTATCTTGTCTGTCTTGCATCTAATATTTATTATGCATCAGTATCCATCATGTTAATACATAAGGCTTGTTGGCCCGGTTTGAAATAGCCGCCACCTTTGCCTACTTCATCTGCAAGTGCTTCTCTTGCATAAAAACATTCCGTCATAGTAGAATGTAAACTTACTGGTTCAACATATGGTATCGCATCGTAAAAATATATAAAAACTAATGCCCACATCAGTTTGGCAGCTTTTTCACTGCGTCTGGTCTAGGTCCTGTGTAAGGCGAAAAGTCCCTACCATTCATTATCATGCAAGCCACACCATCGCTAAAAAGTTGTACAACGCTCCAGGTACCCTTATCTTGGTTGGTAAAGAACATCAGTCCGCCTCGAATTGGCTGTCCCGTAGGTGCTGAAAAGGTCATACCATTCCCTGTAAATAAAAGTTCTTCGCCGTATGATTTAATCGTTTCTACCATAACAGGTAAAGGGTCACAAGGTGCCCTTGTGAATATTGTGAGCTTATCGCCCTCTGGTTCTTTTGTTTGTGCGAGTGCTGTCGTAGCAAGTAGAGAGATACCAACCGCAAACGCCATTAGTAATTTAGACATTTACTTCTCCTTATGCTGTATTTATTTGATTTAGAAGTAATTAGCGAACATTTGGTTGCTACATAGGGCTAATGCCTTCTGCCATTGTTTATCACCATCAAGTGTAAACAATAACCCTTCTGGTGCTTCTGCAATAAGCCAACTGTTTTCTGGCCTAAACGGAAATCTACCTTCTAGTTCTGCGGTGAGTTGTCCGGGTTCCCACATGCTCATTCCGGCAAACATTCTCCAATAGGTAGGCGTATCATTGTTTAGTTTTTGTATCATAAAGTCGTCACTGCTGATACAAAGTTTCCTACCAGCCGGCACAGTATTTGCACTACTCCAGTCATTGGTATGTAATAAAACTAATGCTTGTTGGTTAACAGGTCCACCGTGGTATATAAACTTTGCTCTATCTCCAAAGTCGTATCCTTTATCTGATGCTACATCATGAACACCAAATCTACTTCTCTTGTTTGTGATTACACCTGTTGTTCCTTTTACACTATCGTCTTGATAAATGTAAATTACGCTTCGTGCGAATGGTGTCTTGTCTGGTAAATTAGGATGTGCTATTAAAACTTTGCCTGTTAAATCATCATGCAATATTTCCAAAAACAGTCCCTCCAATTACTTTCGCTCCAGGTGATTGTCGCATAGCATACATAAAGTCTATGTTAGTTCCTGCTCCATATGCTTTTGGATTATTTGCAGTAAAATTTAACCACGTCTTGTTTGATTTAGATAGATGATTCATTACTGCATCAACAACACTTGCAACTTGTTTGCTAGTTGGCCTACTAAAGTTTCTGCTTGGTGATCTATTTGCAGGTGTTCCGGTCACAGCCTGGAACTGATTCTTTTGTGTTAGTACACCCATTATACCATCTGGATATTTGCTGCTGTTTGCCCTATTTAATATCACAGCCATTACTGCGGCTTGTTCTTTACTATCAGGTGATGCTTCAGCTACTGTTGCCCTAACAAGTGCATTCCACTCTTGCTCTTTCATTTCACGCCCTAAAAACTCTTCGGCTATCTTCTTAGCTTCAATGTTCTTTTCTCCGCCAAAGTCAAGTGCCTTTAATTCTTTGCCACCAAACGGTTTAGGATTGCCTGTCTCGCTTGGCTTTGATACTTTTGGTATTGCACCCGACTCAACTTTTGCAAGTTTGTCTAGTGCTGTTCCGGTCATCTCTGTGCCATTGCCAGTTTCGTTATAATCTTTCTTAAAAGCTTCTACACCTCTAGCTGTACGAGGACCATACTTTCCGTCAACTCCTGTACGTCCAACACTGTAACCTATTTTAATTAATTGGTCTTGCATCTTCCTAACACCGTCCATTTGTTCCGGAGGATATGGAGGTCCAAGTGTTAGCGTTGCATCTAAATCATTTGAGTCAGCTTTACTAATGTCTGCAGGCATACCCATTTGGCCTTTGCCTCGCGGGTCAAGTTCATCAATATCAGGTATATTCTCTTTGATTTCCCAATAGCGCATATCAGCCTGTCCTTGTAGGACTTACTGGTCCACCGTAGTCTTGGCTACGGATACGTTTTCCGCCTAGCTTCACTCGTTTGTTGCCCATCTTTTGGCTTTTGCCTGTTTCTCTAGCTCTATAACCTTGTGCTTTACAAGATGATAAGGCGCTGTTGCCTAACTTGTTGTTAGGAGTAGAACTTTTACATAACTTTTTAGATGCTTTCCATTCCTTTTCAGCAAGGGCATCTATCTCAAATACTTTCATATGTTATCCTTGTGCTATCTATATTTATCCGCAAGGTTCATGTTTTCATAATGGTCCGACTGTTCACATAGTTTAAACGTAAGAGCTTTCCTTGGTCCGCGAGTAGTATTAATGCTTACTTCTCCTGACTTCTCATGGAATTCTATCTTTGTTATTTGGGCTTTATCATTGTTTTGGCCAACAAGAATTGTTTGGCCTAGTTCTAAGTTAAGGCTGATGTTTCTTAATGTCATGGGTCTCTCCATTTGCTTGACAGCAACGCTGTATTATTATTTATTCTAGATTACCTAGGTAAAATAATATAGACCCCGCTGCTAGATCTACCTTATTTAAAGGTTGACACAGACGATAAGTTGTGTTACTGTATACAAATGTGTAAGACAGAGAAATCAATAGGCGAAATACTTACTAAACAATTTCCTATTATGATGGCTATCGTAAACGATCCACGCACTACCCAAGAAGAGAAACTGAAGGCCGCTCTCGACTATACAGAGATACTCAAAGACCTAGAAAAGGTTTTGGTAAAGTAGGTGGTTGACTTTGTGCCTACTTTAGTATACTATAAAAAAGTAAGTTAAATTAGTGAAAGATACAACAATGGGATACTTAGAGATTATGGGAGTATTGTGGTTAGTGACACAGGTATTTGGTAGCGATGTACTAATGATTTGTGTGTCAGGATGCGCCTAATGAAACAGGCTGTGATGTTATTGATATTGGCCTTTGTTACTACTGGCTGTATGGCTACTGCACCCTATGGATATAGAGACTATGACCCTTGTTTGTCCTGTGGAGAGACCTGGAGTTTTTATCCTAATGAGACTGGTGGTGCTCAAGCAACCATAAACAGAATTACCGATTGCGAGCATAATTGGAACTGTTCAAAATAACTGCCCCTAGCTCAGCCGGATAGAGCACCAGTTTGCGGAACTGGAGGTCAGAGGTTCGACTCCTCTGGGGCAGGCCAAATTATGTATCTTTTCTGTATCACCTGTCCAAAATAGGTTGACTTCTGTATAGAAAGATCGTATACTGTATAGACAATAAGGAATTAACTTTATTAACTTGCTGGAGGGCAAACACTATGCAGGACACTTTTATACAAGAACGCAATCATTACGATAACCTAAAAGCAGAACTAGGTTATGATACTGTATTTGATGCAATTGAAGGCATCAAGCCTCTAGACTATAAATATTTCACTGATGACAAGCCATTAATGATTACCTACAAGGTGATCAAAGAAATGGGTCCTACCTTTGACGATACTGAATGGGTAACATTCACAGCCGTTGCAAAGGATGGCACACTAGGCGAGCTATGGAAAGCTGGTGAGTCATTATTCCAACAGGCTAAACTGGCTGTAGGTGACTGGCACATTTTTATTGAAGGCTTTGACGAAGCAGATGACGGTTCATTAGAATTAGTTACAGGGAGTTAGGAATGGCTTATTACACTCACACAAAAGATCCTATTGGTTGTTTCATTGAGAAGGATGTAGGCAATCACTTTGAATATTCGCTCAATGACAAACGTGACACTTGGTGCGACTTCCCACATAAGATTTGGGTAGGTGGACTTGTCAACGATCAAGGATATAGATATGGCGAAGTGAAGAAGACTGTGGCCTATGTGGCTGTAGATGAAGATGAGTTTGGACTGCCTGTAGTAGAGAAATGGCAACTAAAGAAATTTTGGAGGTATGACAATGCAATTTAAAGATATAAAATTTAACGAAACAAAGATGCCGAAAGGCATTCAGTCGTTGGTAGGCTTCGGCGACTACCAACTATCAATTATCAAAAACGAAAGTTCGTATGGTAATGCTCAGGGGCTATATGAGATTGCTGTCTTTAAAGGCGATGGACAAGTTGAGATGCCGGGTATTACAGAATTTGGCGATACTGTAAAAGGATTCTTGTCAACAGACGAAGTGGTAGGCATTATAAAAAAGATGCATCTAGCCACAGGTAAAGAGCCAAAACAGGTTGACTTTACTGTCAATTGATCGTATACTGTATATAATAATTAGGCAAACAGAGAGGCACAAATGATACATTCACTTTTAGAAAGCTATATGCGAGATGCGGTTACAAACACCGAGAACTTGCAAAAGGACGGTTCAGTCAATTGGAGTTTTGTAGACGCAGATTGTTATATGGACGTCGGACATTACTTCAAAGATCAAAACACTTATTTGGAATCTTTCAACGAGATTGCAGGGCAAATAGAAGCAGAGATGAATCCTGTTTCAAACGAAATTCAACTTGAGATGGAGGTATAGATAATGTTTTATATTTACGAGAAGCAATCAACTTATATTATGGGCAAGCCAAGCAAATGGGATCAGACAGTTCGTCCGGACCATAGGCAATATTATAAAACAATGTCTGCGGCCAAAGCAGGCCTGACTAGGATTAAAAAGGCAGAAGGGTTATTGCCTACAGATCCAAACTATGCAGACTTCCGTTATGCAATCGCAGAAACAGAATATTTTCACAAGAACATCGAAGCAAGTCGCAAGGCAAAGAACATGATGAGTGGCGAGTGGTTTGTAGAACCAATTAACACCCCAGGTTATATGTCGCCAGCGAGAGAATCATATTGGAGTATGTAGAATGGCAGACGATAATGATTTTGAAATAACATATACTCCTCCAACAGAGGAGGAGTTATATGAAATGTTCTGTTACGAAATGTTCTTGAGACACAAAGACGAGAAACTTGATTGGGAAGGTAAGGTAACTAACCTTTCCTCTACAGATTATAAAAATAATAACAAGTCATTCTTAGATAAAGAATTCAAACGACTGCGAAAGAAAGGAAACCTCTAATGGAATACGTATTCATTTTAATTGCCTATGTATTTGGATCAGCATTTGGTTGGTACTACGGGAAAGTCAATGGCATGAAGCAGGGCATAGAAGATACTGTTGATAGCCTAATTGATCAAGGTTACATAAAATATAAAGGTATAAGATCTAATCCCGATATTCTTAAGCACGACGAAGAATATTAAGCCAAAAGAGGTTGACTTTTGCAATTAAAGATCGTATAATGTATATAATAATTAGGCAAACAGAGAGGCACAAGACATGACAAATATCGTTACCCAAGCAAGTGAATTGATCTACAAAATGGACGCAGACCAAGTTGATCAAATCGTTGAAGCAATCAAACTTAAAAGAACGCACCTAGCTAAGACAATGGCACGTTCAATCGTTGTAGGCGATATTGTATCGTTCGACGGCAGACGTGGTCAAACTGTAACTGGCAAGGTTACAAAGGTCAATCAAAAGACTGTGGTCGTACGTGATTCGAATACACAGATTCAATGGAAGGTTACGGCTTCCATGTTAACCAAGTTAGGCATTGGAGCCTAACGTGGGTCCTTTTTCCGATATAAAACAGAAATATCGTGCAGACAGCATTAAACGTCTGCTCGATACTAACCCCCAACTAGATGACTATATGAAATCTATTTGGCAAATGAAGTTGAAAGATTTGGCTCTTACCGAAGATGAATATAACACAAGAGTGAAACAGGTCTATTCATTAATCAAACCAAAACATAGAGGATGGGTGACTTATGAGTAAAACAGGACAATGGGTATTTGAAATGCAAGAAGATGCAGAATGGATGAGCCGAGACGTGTTCATTCGCAAGCATGGCATTATGGCCGCAAATTTCTATGATGACTATCAAGAAGAATATTTAGAGCCAGACTTTGAAATGGAGATGGACGACGGTGCCTAAATATAAACAATCATATATGAAGCCTACATTCGATTTCGATAAAAGTATCTTTGAAGGCCTTATTTGGCAGGAGCCTAATTCGAAAGGCACAGGTACCTATGATATCACACTAGAGCCAAAAGGCTTTACGTGTGACTGTCCTGGTTTTTCGTTTAGAGGTAAATGTAAACATTCAAAACTCGTAAATGATCGAGTAGAAAGAGCAATCAATGGCGAAGTCCCCGAATACTACACCCTCTAAATGGAGTGTAAAGGCTCATTATAGTCAAAAATATCCTGGCTGGATAGAATCTAATCCTTTTGTTTCATCTTTGTTTGACATGGTTGATGAGGCTGAAAAGAAAAAAGCAAAAGAACAGAAGACAGAGCTTGACAATGAACTGGCTTGGATAGATTATGTTGAGAGCGAATTTATCCAAAAGATGTTGACTTATCCTGAAGCCGAAGCTATACTTAATAAAATTAAGAAGGATATAAAATGATAAAAGGTATTTTAATTGGTGCTCTTTTGGTAGTAGGCTTAGTAGGGTATGGTGTATTAGACACTGGTACTATTGAGTCGGCCGGCGCTAGAGTTAAGAATGGTGTAAATAGCATTGCGAAGACAGTTGATGAGGCAACCAAATGATTAAGGGTATCGATAAGATCGAAGTAGGCAAATCATATGCCTGTAAATTTAAGACAGAGACAATGTTGGATGAACTTGGACGCCCACCAGGCCTAAGTGATGTTCCAATTAAAGGTGTAGGCACCTACGAAGGCTTTGGTGTTATCATGCAGAGAGACAGCGAACAAAAATTAGTTCTGATAAAAGACGAAGCCAGTAAAAAGGAATTTGTCGTTAAATGGGCTGAGTGCTATGACATCGACGATGTTGAATGGGTAGACCCTTTATAGAAAGTATTACAATGGATCAGCAGGGCGCAGATATGATTGCGAAGGCTATTAAGTTTGCCGCAAAGGCACATGAAGGACAGGTAAGAAAATATACCGGCGAACCCTATGTGACCCACCCCTTGGCTGTTATGAAGTTGGTACAAGAAGTCCCTCATACCACAGAGATGTTGGTCGCGGCTTTATTGCATGATGTGGTCGAAGATACACCTATTGAACTTGATGAGATTGAAACTGAGTTTGGACCTGTTGTTTCTGCTTTGGTAGAAGGTTTAACTGATGTCAGCAAGCCCGAAGACGGCAACAGAAGAACAAGAAAATCTATAGACAGAGATAGACTCGCAGAACAATCCGGAGAGGTACAGACTATAAAATTAGCAGACCTTATCCATAACACCTACTCTATCGAAGAACATGACCCTAGCTTCTACAAAGTTTATAAGCAGGAGAAAATGGACCTCCTTACAGTATTAACCAAAGGTGACTTGACACTTATGTGGAGAGCCCAACAACAGATAGGAGGCCAGTGATGGCAAAGAAAAAAACAGTGCCCGTGGGCAGAGTAGAAACTGCTGAAGAGTATCTAGCACGGGGAGGAAAGATTACGATTTGTCCTCCCTGTGAACGAACAGACCCAGAAGATATTGCCTATACATGGAAGCCCAAAAGAGGCAGAAAAAAGAAGGAAGAAACACCAAAAGAGGTTGACTTCTAGACTATTTGATCATATAATGTATATAATAATTAGGCAAACAACTTAGAGGCACTTTATATTATGGCATATGTATCACAAGAAGACAAAGCAAAATTAGCACCAGCAATCAAAAAGGTGCTTAACAAATACGGTATGAAAGGTTCTATTTCAATCCGTCATCATAGATCATTAGTAGTGACGCTTCAAAGCGGAGCAATTGACTTCAAAGACTATTCACACGGTGATGGTTACATTCAAGTCAACACCTATCACATTGATTCACACTACACAGGCAAGGCAAAGAACTTCCTAAATGAACTGTTGGCCGCAATGAAAGGTCCCAACTATTTCAACAACGATGATGCGATGACAGACTATTTTCATAGATCACACTACACAGACATCAACGTAGGTCGTTGGAACAAGCCCTACTTCCTACAAGAGACTGCTAAGAAGGTGTCTAAGAAGCCCGTGCAAGCGTCTAAAGGAATCACAGTACCTGCGAACGCAAGTTTTTCTAACAAAGATACTGCTGAAGATCTAGCTAGAATGAACGACAAAGAACTAGATCGAGTAGTTGATAGACTTGTAGACAGCTATCCAACCCTAGCAGACGCACTGATGAGTAGAATCGGTTATGCAATGCTAGACCGAGAAGGTGTATAACGGACACATTAGGTGTTGACTTTCTCGACAAAAGATCGTATACTGTATAGACAATAAGGAAACAACTTACACAAATTAGGAGGGCAATATGCCAAATTGGTGTTCAAATTCAATTACTATCCAAGGTTCAACTGAAACAATTAAAACCCTATGGGACGATGCACAGGCAAACTGGAAGAACGAAGACTACGGTTTGTTGAATGCAATGGTTCCAATGCCCGAGGCTCTCAAAGGCACCACATCACCAGCACCGGACGACGGAAGTCAACCTTACGTCGACGGCCACACAAACTGGTATGATTGGTGTGTGACCAACTGGGGCACCAAGTGGGACGTATCAGACGAAGGTCTAGAGTATGTGGACAATGGTGACGGCACAAGTGCAATAACAGGTTATA
>TARA_Y100000385_G_scaffold279635_1_pt1 | contig 12361 bp, 8 predicted proteins | sample TARA_Y100000385 | Tara Oceans TARA_Y100000385 (sample SAMEA2620980) | marine metagenome | biome: marine biome (ENVO:00000447); feature: surface water layer (ENVO:00002042); material: "saline water (ENVO:00002010), including plankton (ENVO:xxxxxxxx)" | depth 5 m
TATTCTTTAAGCTCAAACAGGAAACAAAACATCCAGTCTTTTAGCCAGTGCTCTAGACTGTTCTGTCGGCATCGTAGTTAAGGGAGGTCGGACCCGCAACCAAGACGATGAAGATTTACGATGAGAAATCAGTGCTTTAACCGCCGGAAAAATAGGATAATTAATCAGTTCTTCAATCAAAATTGGTAGGTTTGGCTGTTCAATTCCGTCATGAACAATCGCTGTTATTATATCTGGGATAAAATTGGCAGTGCCAGCGATAGCGCCAGTTGCTCCAACCCTCATAGCCCTCTCTAATTGCCCTTCATGTCCGACAAGTATTTTCAACCGTCCTCGATTTTTTATAAGTTGGCTAGTATGCGCCCAGTTTCCAGAACTATCTTTAACACCAGAAACTATCTCAGGAAATGCATCTGAGAGTCGCAATACTAGTTCTAAACTTAACTCTACCTGAGTTAAGGCTGGGATATGATATAAGATGACCTGCCCTGTACTAGAACCCGCTGCTTCCAAAGTTTCACTAAACCAACGATAAAGGCCTTCATCATCAACTCCTTTGTAAAAGAACGGAGGTGCTAGCAACACGTGCCCACAGCCCAAAGAGAAAGCACTAAGGATAGCTTTGCCTGCCGACTGAGAGCTAAGTCCAAACACACCAGCCCCAAGATTTTGAGGTTTAATACCGGCCTTACTACATTTTTCTATTGTACTGTTGCGTTCTAAGCTGGAAAAACTGGCTCCCTCGCCCGTCGATCCAAAAAGCGTCAAAAAGTCTAACTTGCGTGAGAGTAAATATTTCAAGTGAGTAATTAATAGTGAGTTATCGATCGTAAAGTCTAGGTTTAAAGGAGTTGAAACGGCAGCTCCTGCTATAAGTTTTGTATCCATAATGATTTCCTCTTTACTGATTAGAGGGTGGCGATATTTTTCAGGCCAGTAGGTGAAATAGTTAAATAAAAAGTATTAAGTTTAGAATAAAGTTTACTGCACCTGGTTTTTAAATACTAGCTCTCCAAGTTGGTCTGTTATTGAGTTTCGGCTTGGTCGCCATAAACCTCGCTCTTTTGCTTCCGCAAGACGTTCTAATATATCAGTCAAAGCTGCTGGGTTATGTTGCCCCAGAAAATCCCGAACATTCAGATCTTCGATATAAGCCTCAAAAACTGAGTCAAAATGATGGTTCGCAACGCATTGGGATGTTGCAGCAAATGCAAATAAATAATCTACCGTTGCAGCTAATTCAAAACCCCCTTTGTATCCATGACGCATCACACCCTTTATCCATTTCGGGTTTGTAGCCCTTCCTCGCACTACCCGTCCAATCTCATCCTCAAGCGTTCGCACTTTGGGAGATTCTGGTCTTGAGTGATCTCCATGATAAATAGTCGGTTGCTTTCCAGAGAAATGTCTAACGGCGGCACTTAAACCACCCTGAAACTGATAATAATCGTCAGAGTCAAGAATGTCATGTTCGCGGTTGTCTTGATTATGTAAAACAACTTGAACCGTCTCTAAACGAGACCGGAACAGTTCCTGTTCTGACTTACCGTACATATTGGATCCGTAAGCAAAACTACCCCAATGAACGTATGTTTCAGCAAAGTCAGAATCCGTATCCCAAATGCCCTCATCTATCAGTGCCTGCATCCCAGCTCCGTAGGTTCCTGGCTTAGATCCAAAAACCCGCGTGGCTGCCCGCCTCAATGCTGTTTCTTCATCAATATTATTATTGAGCATCTTTTCAACTTCACCTTTGAAAGTCCATGCTAAGGGGTTCATATCCTTCGGTTCATCAAGAGCGGCAACAGCTCTAATTGCTGAGTCTAGTAAATCTATTTGATATGGAAATGCATCACGAAAAAAGCCAGACACACGAAATGTAATATCTACTCTAGGTCTATCGAGCACAGTCAGAGGCATAATATTAAATCCTGTCACACGACCTGAAATTGGTTCCCATTCTGGGCTAACACCCAAAAAAGCCAAAGCTTGAGCAATATCATCGCCACCAGTCCTCATATTAGCGGTACCCCAAGCAGATAATGCAATAGTCTTAGGCCACTCCCCATTATCCTGGAGATGCTTATCGAGCACTAACCCAGCTGACTTCCATCCTAGTTGCCAGGCAGTTGGCGTTGGTATTGACCGTGTGTCTACCGAATAAAAGTTTCGTCCTGTTGGTAATACATCTAAGCGACCCCGAGTAGGAGCACCCGATGGTCCTGGCGCGACAAATTTCCCCTCCAATGCATCGCAAATACTCTGTAATTCAGAACTTCCACTCAATAAAACCGATGGTTTTATAGTGTTTTCGAGAAATTCCATTACTTTGCTTGTCTTCAACCATGCCAGATCTAAACCCACAGTCCCTGAAACAATTGCTTTTGCAAGTAATTCTAATCGCTCGACGGTATCACCATTGCTCCTCCAGGAAGCAGCAGGTAAAATATTTACTAACTGTTTGGGTCTTGGTCCCGCCCAGGCTTTAGACATTACACAATCTAGAGGATCAAATTCCAACAACCCAAGGTCGATACCCAAGGCCCTTATTAGAGAAATATTTTTATCTCCTAGACCAGGGCGCGGTACTCTCAACAGGGCAACCAAAAAGTTGTCCAATAGATCACCATCCGGGCTTTCTCCTAAAATATGAAGACCGTCCCTAATTTGCATTTCTTTTAAATCACAAAGGTAGGCATCTAATTTCTGCAGTTTTTGAGAGAAGGCGTCACTTTGTCTTATGTCGCAATCAATATCTATTTTTAATGTTTGTGCCTGATCAATTATTTTCTCAGATAATATCTGTGCTCGCGGTGGATCTAAATTTATTGCCTGGTAATATTCGTCTAGTAAATTCTCTAAATCAGTTAACCGGTCATAAGTTTCGGCCCGAGCCAGGGGAGGAGTTAAATGATCGATGATCGTTGCAGCAGACCGCCGTTTAGCCTGTGTGCCCTCACCCGGGTCATTGACAATAAATGGATAAATTAACGGGGTGGGTCCAAGACTAGCCTCTGGATAGCAATCTTCTGATAATGCGGTAGATTTTCCTGGAAGCCATTCAAGATTACCATGCTTCCCTAGATGTACTATCGCATGCGCTTTAAATGATTTTCTCAACCAAGCATAAAAAGCCATATAGCCATGCGGAGGCACAAGTGCTTGGTCATGATAAGTGGATTTTGGGTCAATGTTATATCCTCTAGCCGGCTGGATACCAACGACAACGTTACCAAAAATATGTATCGAGAGAACAAAATCACTCCCAATGACAAATGGATCATTTTGCACACTGCCCCAGCGACCTTCTATTTCTGTTTGCATTATGACAGATAATTCAGAAAAAAAATCTAAGTAATCGGCAAGTGAAATCCTGACTTGGCTTAATCTAGTCTTCGTTTCTTTTATGTTGTTCGTTGGTCCATCAAGAAGTTGATGCATTAGAGACGTAATATTGGAAGGCACATTATTTATCTTATACTCACGCTTCTCCATTAACCGCATGAGGTTTAGCAGGCTCGCAGGTACGTCTAACCCTACTCCGTTTCCAATTCGGCTATCTTTATTTGGGTAGTTACTTAAAACAATAGCTACTCTTTTTTGATTTTCGGGTATTGAGCTTAATATTACCCAGTTTTTAGCTAACTGACAGGTGAATGCCACCCTTTCTAAATCAGGTTCGTGGGATACAATTGTACATTCAGTACAGGGGTCATAACTGGCGTCAGATTTGAAGGATATTGCTCTAGATATTAATCTACCATCGACCTCAGGCAAGGCTACATTCATAGCAATATCTCGAGATGACAGTCCTGAATCCGATTCTTTCCAAGTTTTTCTATTATTCCCAGATAAGATTATTTGAAAAACTGGGCAATTCGCCTCCTCAAATGGAAAAATTTTACCTGTAAAACCTGGCTTAGAAGAAGCAAAACTCGTGGAGTTCAATATAGCTTTTATTTCTTGGCCATTTATTGTGGTTTGAACTAATTTAGCAGAAAAATCATCTTTTAAGCTCGACACATAAATTGGCAGCGCATTGATTTCCAGATCATTTAACTGACTAATTATTGCATTTATGGGTTCTAAGTTACCAGCTTGCATTAAGGCTCTGTAAAACGTGACCATTATTGTCGGGCGCTTAGGCTGCCAATACTTTTGTAAGTCCGTTAAACTGGGTAGATCCATCAAAGGCCAATAGAACCCTGCCTTTAATAGGAGAGCTGGTTCTTTCCATAGCACCTCTTTGCCTAAAATACAGTTAGCATATTTTAATAAATTTAACGCATTATCCACACCACTATGAGTGAAATACATCCAGAACCTGTTGACTATCTCTGAGGATAAAGTGGAGTGCCCCATCAACTCCGGGTCCGACTTATCGTCTCCGGGGACTACAACAAGTTTAATACCGTATTCTATTGCAATTGCTCTAACTTCACTCAAGCCATAGGGCCAATAACTAGTGCCGCCTATTAGCCGTACAACGATCATACGAGCGTTTCTTAAAATTTTTTCTACATATAAATCAATCGATAGATTATGATTTAGTCGCAGAATATTAGCCAAACGAAGTGACAAACTCCCATCAGTCATTCGGTTTTGTGCAGCCGATAAACATGCAAGATCGCTATCTGCAGCCGATAAAATTACAATGTCACCAGGTGTTTGCAAAAGGTCGACAGCCTCTTCGCCATCAGAAATAACCCCAGTTGTGGAAGCAAGTAAATGCATAACCTTTATCTTAAGCTGCTAAAGTATCCATGACGCTTTTCTTGTTTAACCCCTTTATCCCAATCACAACTAATTTTGAATAGCGTTCAGAGCTTTGCGGCCAATATTTATCAAAATAAGTTTCAATCCGAGTCCCAACAGCTTGGATTGCAAGCCGCATGGGTTTGTTTTCGATAGATAAAAACCCCTTAACTCTCAAAATATCATGTTGATCTATTGCTGTACTTAGTTTTACCAGAAACGCTTCTTCTAATTGATCTCCTTCGAGATCAATAATAAAGCTATCAAAGTCTTCATGATCATGATCATCCGATGTCTCATGATGAGAAGGTCTAGTTTCCAGATCAAATTCCGCCTCCAGTCCTAGACCCAACAATATCGAAGCGTCAATTCGTCCATAGCTTGCGCGTAATGATTTAACTCTAGACCTTTGATGTTTAGCTACCTGACTTTCAATCTGCCCCCATGTCTCATCGGGTATTAATTCCGCTTTATTATATATAATAATATCGGCAGATTGAAGTTGCTCCTCAAAAAGCTCCTCTAGAGGGCTCTCATGATCCAGGGAGCCATCTGCCTCCCTTTGCGCTTGAACAGCCATTGGATCATTTGCAAATAACCCCTCAGCCACTGCCATTGAGTCGATTACAGCAATAACCCCATCAACAGTTGCTCGAGTACTTACTTCTGGCCAACTAAAGGCCTTTAGCAGGGGTTTTGGTAGAGCCAAACCCGAAGTTTCAATAATTATATGATCGGGCGGGTTAGGTTTATCTAATAGTAATTGCATTGTTGGTAGAAAATCATCCGCAACCGTGCAGCAAATGCAGCCATTTGCCAATTCAACTATATCGCCTTCACTACAATTCTCTATGCCACAACCCAACAAAAGCTCTTTATCAACGCCTAAATCTCCAAACTCATTAATTATAAATGCTAACTGCAGACCATTAGCGGTCGCTATTAAATGCTGTATCAGACTAGTTTTTCCAGAACCAAGAAAGCCAGTAATAACGGTTGCAGGTATCTTTCGAAGAGGTTGTTGTTTTTTTATAATACTCATTAAGCACTCCAGAAACGTAAGCAGAACAAAAGCTCGCCACCTCGCGGAGTCCCCGCATTCTAGAATCACCCCGACCTAGAATTGGTAACGATACCATTGGTAGGTCTCCTGGCTCACGGGTCGTCGCTATTAAGCCAACCTTCCCAAGCTATATATACAATTAGCCCAGTGGCAATTAAGACTTAACACTCACCGCTTACAGTTGCGGGGGCAGCCGCAGAATTATAACTGCGTTCCCTTTTAATCCCAAAATAGGAACCATTGATAGGCACATTTGACAAGACAAGGCAGGCATAAGTCAAGTAGTCTTGTTAGTTATGAGAATTCGTGACAAAACAAACTCATTACGCTGGTTCCTACGGTGGCCAAATGTTAGGACAGCCAGCGAGTTAAACTTGTGAATGAGTAAATGTCTACTCAACCAAACTGCCTAGGCAAATATTTTAGACTACTTCTTCAACGAAACCTGAAGAGATATTTTGGTAGTTCCAACGATCGATAAAAATGAAACAGAAAAACTTTGTTGATACCTTATATGGACCGAATCGTACCTGGCTTATTGCTAGTATCCTAACCGCAATAGCCATAGCTTCACCAATAGTTGCTATTATATGGGTCGCTATATCGCCAGATGAGAATGTATGGTCGCACTTGGCAACATCGGTTCTTCCAACATATATATTCAATTCTGTTATTTTAATGATGGGTGTAGGCACCTGTGTTGCAATTATTGGAACCGGAACAGCGTGGCTTATCGCCATGTATAAGTTCCCAGGATCAAACTTTTTTGCTTGGATGCTCATCTTGCCCATGGCTATGCCGGCGTATGTAGTTGCGTATGTGTACACCGATTTTCTTGAGTTTTCAGGGCCACTGCAGACCCTTTTGAGAATTACTTTTGATTGGAGGACCTCTCAAGACTACTGGTTCCCAGAAATCCGCAGCGCAGGAGGAGCAATCACTGTATTAAGTCTCGTTTTGTATCCATACGTCTATGCGCTAACAAGGGCTGCATTTTTAGAACAATCGGTGTCATCTGTAGAGGCAGGGAGAACACTAGGTCGAACAGCTTTCCAGAATTTTGTATATATATCCATACCATTGGCAAGACCAGCGATAGTGGTCGGTGTAACGTTGGCATTAATGGAAACATTGAGTGACTTTGGAACTGTAGATTATTTTGCTGTCCGCACCCTCACAGCTGGAATTTTTGATGTTTGGTTTGGGATGGAAAATCGAGGAGGGGCAGCTCAAATTGCGCTAGTTTTACTCGGTTTTATCGTAATTTTAATTTGGCTAGAACGGTCTTCTCGCAAGCGGCAGCGCGTTCACAACACATCTCAAAAAAAAGCTATGATAAAAATAAGATTAAGAGGTTGGTATTCCTGTTTAGCCGTATTGGCTTGCCTGCTTCCAGTAATATTGGGCTTCATACTACCAACAATAATTCTTTTGGATCATGCTTTGAATAATCTTGGAGGATTTTTTTCAGAGAAATATATTGAGTATGCTTTTAATAGTTTTTCCCTCGCCGGATCAGCAACATTAATCATAGTAATAGTTGGTATTTTGTTAGCTTACGCCTCTCGTATTTGTCCAAATATATTGGTCAAGACAGCAGTCCGAGCAGCATCGATTGGTTACGCTATCCCGGGAGCTGCCTTAGCAATTGGTATCCTGATTGCAGTTGGCACTATCGATTACTTATTTAATAACACAATTGGTAAATTGTTTAATATACCTGCTAGCATTTTAGTTGGTAGCGGGATAACTGCACTATTATTTGCATACACCAGTCGTTTTCTTGCTATCTCAGTTGGCGCTGCGGAGGCCGGTCTTACAAAAGTGACACACAACATGGACATGGTCGCACGAACATTGGGTTCTGGAGCAACATCAACGTTATTCAGTGTTCATGCCCCACTGATAAGAAGTAGCGTTATAACAGGGGCTGTTTTGGTATTTGTTGATATAATGAAGGAACTCCCCGCAACACTGATACTTAGGCCCTTCAACTTTGAGACCTTGGCTACTTTCGTTTATCAGTACGCTTCAGACGAATTACTTAATGAGTCTGCGCCTGCCGCTCTTACAATAGTATTAGCTGGCATTTTACCCGTCATATTATTGAGCCGAACGATAGACCACTTACATAAATAAATTATTCATTGAGATTTATGTTTTTCCCAAACGTGAGCCATTTTGCCTGCGTCTTACACCACGACCGGGACGCGTTGACGCATCGTCTTCGTCAAATAGGTCAGCAAGTTGGTTCATCATTGTTCCACCCAACTGTTCAGCATCAACGATTGTTACAGCCCGTTTGTAGTACCTCGTCACGTCGTGTCCAATTCCAATTGCAACCAGCTCAACAGGAGAACGCGTTTCTATGAACTGTATTGTTTCTCTCAAATGCCTCTCAAGATAATTACCCGGATTCACTGATAATGTAGAATCATCAACCGGTGCTCCATCAGAGATAACCATCAGGATCCGACGCTCCTCAGGTCGAGCTAATAACCTTTGGTGCGCCCACATTAGTGCTTCACCATCAATATTTTCTTTCAAAATCCCTTCGCGAAGCATCAACCCAAGAGCTTTCCGAGCATGCCGCCATGGTGAATCTGCTGATTTATAAACAATATGTCGCAGATCATTTAACCTACCGGGATTTTGCTGCTTTCCGTCACTTATCCATTTTTCTCTCGACGCACCGCCTTTCCATTGTTTTGTTGTAAACCCAAGAATTTCAACCTTGACTCCACATCGTTCAAGGGTTCTTGCCAAAATATCTGCACTCATGGCCGCTATTGTAATAGGACGGCCCCTCATTGAACCTGAATTATCGATAAGAAGTGAAACTACGGTATCCCTAAATTCTGTATCTTTCTCCATTTTATAAGAAAGGGGAAAAAGTGGAGCTGTTACGACACGAGAGAGGCGTCCAGCATCCAGGATGCCTTCATCTAGATCAAATAACCATGAGCGGTTTTGTTGCGCTAATAATTTACGCTGTAGTCGATTAGCAAGTTTGCCAATTAATCCCTGAAGATGACTAAGCTGTTGATCAAGCAATGCCCGCAGTCTTGTTAGTTCTTCCGGATCACAAAGTTCTGATGCAGGAATAATCTCATCATTAACCGTTGTAAAAACCCTATAAATTGCCTTCTGCGATTCATCTGAATTATGGTACATGGGCGGGGTGCTGGGATTGGCAGGCTCTTCATCGCCACCACCCGGCTCCATGTCCATGTCTTCACCATCCTCACCATCAGCCGATTCATCACCAGCCTCCATTTCAGATGGGAGCATTTCGGACTCGTCCCCATCTTCACTGGCCCCCTGTGTACCTGAATCGTTCATCTCATCAGAGTCACCACCATCACTCTCATCTTGACTATCACTAGAATCGTCGTCAGCAAGTCCTTCCTCTCCAACCTCTAAATCTAGATCCATTATCAACTGTCGAGCATGATCAGCATAAGCGTCCTGATCTGCAACGAAAGCTTCTAGTCCGGTTAACGTACTACCAAGCTTTGACTGAACCCATGGGCGCCATAGATCCACCACACGGCGAGTGGATGGCGGAGGAGGGGTTCCGGTAAGTGCTTCTCTGGCGAGCAAATGAATTACGTCCGTTAATGCGGCATCGTCTTTATCGCTAATACGTTCGAAACCTCTCCTCTTGTATCGATCGTCCAATGCTGTTTCTAAGTTCTGGGCAACGCCTGCCATCCGATTAGCACCGATCGCCTCCACGCGAGCTTGTTCTACTGCATCAAAAATTTCTCTTGCTGCCTGATTTGATGGCATCCGGGCTGCGTGAATGGTTACATCGTGATATCGTTTCTTAAGCGATAAACTGTCCGCCTCACCCCTTACTTTAGCAATTTCTAGCGGATCCAGATCCCGGGGAGGAAGCGGTAATCGCACCTTCTCGCCCGACATACTTGGAGTTTCCGCACCATATGATACCTCAAGCTCTCTTTCTCCTGACATAGCCCGAACGCAGGCTGCCGTAGATCTCTTAAACACCTCCACTGGATGCTCATCGTCCCTTGATGGTCCTGACATAAAGAGCCTCCACTCTCTACCTATTCAGCAGGTACTGCGGAGAGATTGCCCGTCGGCAATTCTTCACCAAAGCATCGCTGATAATATTCACTTACAGTTGCTCGCTCTACTTCATCGCACTTATTCAAGAAACTTACTCTAAAGGCAAACGCTATATCCCCTGAGAAAATCTTTGCATTCTCAGCCCAAGTTATAACAGTTCGAGGGGACATAACGGTTGAAATATCACCGGCCATAAATCCTTGCCGAGTTAAGTCGGCCAAGGCCACCATAGAATCAATTTTCGACCTCCCCTCTTCCGAATTATATGTAGGCGATTTTGACAGAATTATACCACATTCTGCTTCATGGCTCAAATAATTAAGAGTTGTTACTATGTTCCAGCGATCCATTTGCCCTTGGTTTATCTGCTGTGTTCCATGATATAGACCAGTCGTATCACCTAAACCAACTGTATTAGCGGTTGCGAATAAACGAAAAGAAGGGTTGGGCGTAATTACCTTGTTTGTATCGAGGAGCGTCATTCTTCCATCTTGTTCAAGAACGCGCTGTATTACGAACATAACGTCCGCTCTTCCTGCGTCATATTCATCAAAGACCAACGCGACAGAATTCTGCAGAGACCAAGGCAAGATCCCTTCTCTAAACTCTGTCACCTGCTTACTATTTCTAAGAACAATAGCATCTTTTCCGATCAAATCAATTCGGCTAATATGGCTATCTAAATTTACCCTAATGCAAGGCCAATTTAAGCGTGCGGCCACTTGTTCTATATGAGTTGATTTCCCGGTTCCATGATAACCTTGGATCATCACTCGACGATTATGTGAGAAACCTGCGAGAATTGCCATTGTCGTGTCTTTATCAAACAAGTATGTCTCATCGATAACGGGAACATATTCGCTGGCCTCACTAAAAGCCGGGACCATCATGTCCAAATCTATACCAAATCTATCTCTAACCGACACCTCAGTATCAGGTGCGTGCAGGTGGTGTGCTAATTTACGTTCATTATTATCAGTTGCCGACATGGATCTACCCATATTTGTTGGAATTAAATTACAGCTGACGTGTGTCTAACAGTCAACGACGAAAACTTAAGACAAAAATTGTTTTAATGTGGTATACGCCTCATTAATTAATTTCAACCTCTCTTCTGCCTCTTTATCACCACCATTGCGGTCTGGATGGTGAATTTTTACTAAATATTTGTATTGTGATTTCAATTTTCCTATATCTAAAGGCGGCTTTAAACCCATTATGTCAAGTGCAGCTATCTGTTGCGGGTCAAATTTTCCTTTAACTACTTCTTTATCGTCGCAATTATTTCCTTCCGCAAAAAAATTAAACGTGTCCTTAATATCTCCTCGAACAAAGCTATCAAAACCTTGGCGTCTGGCTCCAAATGGCCAACTAGGTCGTTCCCAAGTAGTCGAGCGACGGATCGAGTTTTCTACTTGTTGGTCATTCAGTCCTTCATGATAATTCCACGCTTTGTTGTATGCCCGCACGTGCTCAAGGCAGAAAAAATGGTAATCCCTAAGCTGCATTCTTGACTTAGGCGCCTTATATTCGCCAATTTCCTGGCACCCTGAGTAGTCGCACCTTTTACTCTTATGGTCCTCGTTATAGTTTTTTATAAGCAACGCGTCTTTATTACGCTGTGTTTTGGTCGAACCAAACAAGTTTATTATCCATTCACTTTAAACATCAATACCTAAAAACATTGTCATATGTGTCAACACATGTCATTTGACGTATTATTAAACACAACAGGCCTTTGAGAGAAATATAATGTCCGTTTCTGCAACAATCAAAAAAAAATTGATTTATGAATTTAAACCCCAAGAGTTACAAGTAATCGATGAGTCTCACCTCCATGCAGGCCACGTGGGTGCAAGACCTGAGGGTGAGACGCATTTCCGATTAGTGATTTCGTCAACTAACTTCACGGGAAAGAATCGAATCGATATCCAAAGAGAGATCTACAGGGTCCTAAAAGATGAGCTTAATGGGCCAGTTCACGCACTAACTATTAAAGTTATTTGAATGTTTCATTTCAGTTTATAGAAGTTAGGCCATCTTTTCTTTACAACGCTACTACTTTCGTTAAATGCATGACAAGTATTTAAAAGTCGAGGTTTATTCCGCTCCTCCCCTGCTACCATTTTTGTTTTTGATTCAGAGGATTTGGCTTTTTTCAAAATCTGAGCTTTTTCTGAAAATATTGTTTGATAAGCAGTAGTTGCAATGGGACCGAGCAATTCTACAAGATGGGTACAGCCATGAATGCCTCCTACTTTATTTTTTATAGCTTTACGCCACCCAGGCCCTATTGTGATGCCTTTAAGTCGGCTAAAGTTTTTTGTGATGTCTGGGCAAATGGTGTACGGGCTAGCATCAGTAGATGCTTCCACGTTGGTGATAAGCAGGTTATCATTGAGGGTTACGCGCAACCACATATCATGAACCGGTTCTCCCGCATCAACT
>TARA_Y100000385_G_scaffold288295_1_pt1 | contig 12347 bp, 10 predicted proteins | sample TARA_Y100000385 | Tara Oceans TARA_Y100000385 (sample SAMEA2620980) | marine metagenome | biome: marine biome (ENVO:00000447); feature: surface water layer (ENVO:00002042); material: "saline water (ENVO:00002010), including plankton (ENVO:xxxxxxxx)" | depth 5 m
CAAACCAATTGCAAAATCATCCCTGGAACTGGATTTACCCAACAACAAGAGCTTAACGGAACTGATTCCATGTATCTACATTCAGAACGATGTATTCACGGAGTCTTCCAAATCTGAGATTAATGAGCTCGCTGATGACGTGGCTTTTTTAGCAGACAAATACATTCGTGAGAAAATTGGTGGAGGCAAAAACAAATTCATCTTTGATGAAATTCAAATAGATTGTGATTGGACGGAAGCCAGCAAAGATTTGTATTTCCAATTTCTAGAGGAAGTGAAAGAGAAGTCCGAGAAAGAGATCAGTTGTACGCTTCGGTTATACCCTTACAAGTTCAAGGATAAAATGGGAGTGCCGCCGTGTGATCGTGTCATGCTGATGTGCTACAATCTTCTAAATCCAATGAATAACGATTCCAAGAATAGCATTTTGGATACGGACGAGATGAGTAAGTACCTCGATACGGAAGTTGATTACCGACTCCCAATTGATGTAGCACTACCGCTTTATTCTTGGATGCTCTGCTATGAAAACAATCGTTACCGAGGTGTAATCCACGGAGTCGACGAAGGTGCAATGGAAGTGATGACAAAAGACAATGATCTTTGGTACACGATGATTGCAGACACAGTTATTAGTGGTGTGTACATGCGAATGGGAGACCGCGTAAAAGTCGAACGCGTCACGAAAAAACAATTAGACAAAGCAATTGAGCTAATTCAAGATTCAGGTGTACTGAAAGGAGAAACGACGATATCGCTCTTCCAATTAGAAAGCAAAGAAATTAATTATTACGGACATGAAACATTGGATTCTATTTATAGCACTCTTAGCAAGTAGTCAAATTATCGCCTGCGGGCCTTGGTATCCGTATGGAGATGAAGTGCGATTTTCACTCTTCGAACCGGAGTACTTTGATGATGGAACCTTTTCGTCATTCTATTATACCACAGAGCAGTTTGGAACGATGCCGACCTTGACCGCAGAGAACGACAGAAACACACTTTTCTGGTTCCAATACTGCAATGAAATTGTATCCAAGGAAGACATTTTCGCTTCGATCTATTCCACTTCCCACGAGGACTACGAAGACCGAAATACTTCTGATCCGCTGATTAGTTATTTGGTGAAGAACAAGTTTATTGGAGCTCTGGAATATATCAGCTTCGCAAAGAGCTGCTCCGGACTTAATTCAGTTTATAGTGATTGGGAACGCGAGGATCAATCTCAAAATGATCGTAGAACCAAAAAAATTAAATATGCACTGAAAAAAGGGAGAAAATCGGTGGACTTAGACTTGAAGCAACGCTATAATTTCCTTGCAATTCGCTTAGCTTTCTACAATAATGACAAGCGTAAACTGACAAAAATTTACAACGATCACTTTGCCGAGAAGAAGACGAAGAACGTAGTGGATTATTGGGCAATGCACTTTTATGCTGTACAAGCTCCTTCTAGTCCTGAAACCAATAGATTATTAGCACAAGTTTTCGCGCATGCACCCAGTAAGCGATTTGCTGCAAGCATGGCATTTAATAGAAGTGTGAATGTTGCCAAAGTAATTGCACAAGCAAAAACAGATGAAGAGAAAGCAAACATTTATGCCATGTACGCCATTCGAAATTCAGGTCGTTCCGAAGAACTACTGCGTGCAATCTATTCACTCGATCCGAATTCAGAAATGCTCAAATACCTCCTCATTCGCGAGTTTAATAAATTAGAGGATTGGGTACTGACGCCTAGATATAGCATGTTCCCACCATCAATGAACTCCAATGAGTACTACGATGATCGTAAGAAGGAGCTTATAGCAAAACGCATCGCTTCCGATAAAGCCTACGCTAAAAAACTAGCATTTTGGATCGCTGATATGCCTGAATATAAGGAGCACGTGATTGGAAATCTTGGAGTAGCTTACCTGCATGGAATCAGTGGTGAAATCAACATCGCGAACAGAATGCTGTCAACGATTAGCGTTCAAAAGAATTATCATAACCTTCATTCTCAGCTTACGATCGTTTTTAATATTCGTGCCGGAAAATCACGCAAATATTTAGAATCTGTTCAGGAAATAATAATGAAGGAAAAGCAATCATCTGACTTCCTTTTCGCAATTGGTAGAGAACTTGAATACAATGGAAAAACTACACTCGCTGCCTTCTTCTTCAGTCAACTAAATCAAAAGAATGATTATTTTTGGAATGATGCCGTATGGAAAAGTCCAAAAGGAGCAGCAACATTGTGGGCTGACTACTATACAAATTGGTTCTTCTATATGGACGGTCAGTATTCAACTGCTGAGATTAACGAAGTCATCAAGCACCTCTCAAATACGCGCCAAACGAAGTTTAATCAATGGCTCACGAAATATGTTAAGCTAGAGCAAAACCGCTTGTATGATCTATTGGGGACTAAGCACATGAGAGCAGACAAATTATCAAAAGCGATTGCTGCATTTAAAAATGTAAAACCAGGTTTATGGGATTCGGATTCCTATCCTTACAAGACCTACCTTGATGCCAACCCGTTCTATACTGACTATAATTCAGAGCACAACAGAACGCCTGGCGATACCATAACCTACAATAAATTAGAAATCGCTGAGCAACTTCAGACGTACCTATCCAAGGCACTCTTATCCACAACACAAGATCGATCGTATTATTATTTCCAAGCAGCGAACTGCTATTTCAACATGACCTATCATGGGAACTCATGGATGATGACTCATTATTACTCATCGAGTGGGGAATACTATGGAAGTCATGAGGATAATGGCAATTATTACAATTGTTCTAGAGCGAAGAAGTATTATCTCATGGCCATGGAATCAGCCACAACGGATGATCTAAAAGCGCTTTGCTTAAGAATGGCAGGGAGATGCGAAGATTATGGCGCTCGCTCTAGATTCTCGGATACTGGCGGCCGAAACAACATCTATTACGATCAACTTAAGAAGGACTATAAGAGTCAGTCTAAGCATATGCTTGTTCGATGTACTTCCTTCGAACGAATGTATGCACAATACAATCGATAGTAGATTTACAGCTTGTTTTCTAATTAATCAATCTGGGTTTTTAACTTTACAGTGAAGAATCCTAAGCATGATTAAACATTATCTGAAAAAATACCTCAAGTACTATAAAGTCAAAGGGAAAATTAGTCTCAAAGTTAACTTTCAGCAATTACGATTGGTTGAACACTACAAAGCTCTGCGTGAGGATAATGCATTGCCATCAATTGATGACACTGGCTTGAAGATCTTCTCTCAATTTGAGGAAGATGGGAAACTTTTGTTCTTATTCAGCTTACTTGAAATGAGCAACCGTACCTTCATTGAATTTGGATCTGATGACGGGATCAATAGTAATTCAGCAAACTTGTACTACCATCATATGTTCACTGGATTATTCATGGATGGAAATCCAGATGCCATTGAACGAGGCAAGTACTTTTTCGAGCGACACAAGAATATAAATCCAGAGCCGGTAAAGTTCAAGGAAGCACATATTAAGGTGGATAATATCAATGAATTGATCAAGGAAGCCGGAATGGAAGGCGAAATTGGACTTCTCTCCATCGACATTGATGGAAATGATTACTGGATTTGGAAAGCGATGGATGTCGTGCAACCCCAAGTCGTTATCATAGAAACGCACAACGAGTTTGGAATGAATGACATCGTTGTTCCTTATGATTCAGAGTACATCTATCCCGGAAAGCATCCAACTTACCACGGTGCATCTCCAATAGCAATGACAAAATTAGCCAAGCATAAAGGCTATCGACTTGTTGGATCAAATGATCTTGGATTCAATTTTATCTATCTCAGGAATGATCTTCTTGTAGACGAGGTTCCAGAAGTTAGCGTCGAAAGCTTATTACAGCACCCTTCAAATGCGGAAGCGAAAGAACGTTTCAAAGAAGTAGAGGACTGGGATTATTTGACGGAGACGTTCAACTAGAAAAATATTCTATTTTTTTTCTATTCAGCTATACGCCCACAAACAGGGCATTCAGACATATCTTAAAAATTAATTTGAATTTTTATTGCCAAGTTGTGCAATGAATTTGAATTGTTGCGTCTTTATTTATGATAAGGTGCTTAAAGCATTGAATGACTTCTAAGAAAGAAAATAAAAAGAAACTGGAATCCTTTTTTGAGAAGGAATATCATTCGCTGAAAGCATACATCAATTCACGAATAAAAGTCGGCACGGATCGCGATCCTGAAGACATAATTCAAAAGGTTGCCCTTAGCCTTTTCTCGGGAGCAGAGAGGTACTCACCTATTACCAATGTTGGTGGTTTTGTTTATTGATCGATCAAAAATAGAATCATCGACGTGATGAGAAAAGGAAAGGGCCACTCGGTAGAACAAGATGATAATGATATCAAACTCATTGAATTCATCGAAGTCTTGTAAGGAACTTCTGATAACTCCTACTCTGACGAGATGATGGAGCTACTCAAACCAACGATGCTCGAATTGAGTCCACCTCATCGAATCAAATGGATTTTACGGTATGCCTCTCGAAGATTAATTAAACGCGAGTGCATCCAAATCATCCCAAAATCCTGGATAACTCTTGGCCACTGATTCAGCTCCGGAAATTGTGACACCATCTTCGATCAGTGTTCCTGCAATGGCAAGGCACATAGCTATTCGATGATCGTTGTGAGCGTCTGCATCAGCTGTATGTAGTTTTGTTCCGCCGTGAATGGTCATGACATCTTCGTTCAGCTCGATTTTCAACCCTAGTTTTGCAAATTCAGCCTGAAGTACCAATCCTCTATCGCTCTCTTTGTTCTTTAATCGGTTTACCCCTGAAATAGTTGTAACACCTTCACAAAAAGCCGCGAATGTGACAAGCGCAGGAAATAAATCCGGGCAATGGGTAGCATCAAAACTGAACGCCTTTCTATTCTCTCCATCGATTAGTAAAATATCTTCGTCTAGAGATATCATACAACCTGCTGCATTCAGTGCATCCAGAATCGCAAGATCTGCTTGTAAGCTTGATAAACTCAGTCCTTGAACCACGATTGGCTGATCCAAAGCTGCCGCGACTAGCCAATAGCTCGCAGAACTCCAATCTCGTTCAATTGCATAAGAATAGCAGGAATACTTCTGACCTCCTTTAATTCTAAATTGCTTAAAATCATCGTGCTCAATTTCAATTCCGAAAAACATCAATGTATTGATCGTCATTTCGACGTAAGGAATACTCTTTAAATCATGAACGTTCAAAATCGTGTCATTATCTATGAGCGGTAATGCCATCAGTAAACCTGATAGAAATTGAGAAGACATGCTCCCATCAACGTCAATCTCTCCGCCCTTCATAGGACCGTTAATCGTGAAAGGTAGTTTCCCACTGTTCGATGAAATGGAGGATCCTAGTTTTGGTAGGTGAACCTGAAAAAAGTCTTGTGGACGTTCCAACAACGAACCCTCTCCTTCAATTGAAAACTCACCATCATGAGCAGCGCACATACTTGTGATTAGACGAACACCCAAACCGCTCTCGCCAACATTGAGATTCGCCGTTTTAGGAAACTTTTTCAGCCCCTGAAAAATGGTAACCTCTCCAGAAACAAATTCAATAGTCGCTCCTAAGGCTTGAACATTTTCAAGCATTCTTTGCTCATCATTGCTATTCCCTATTCCAACGAGCTCTGTCTCAACTTGACTCAATGCTGCTGCAAGAATGGCTCTTTGTCCATCACTTTTAGACGATGGAATTGAGACAACGCCTGAATACTCTCCCTGCTTAACTCTTTTTTCCATTGCTTGATCCTCTTTCTGGGTTCATAACTTTGGTTTGATGACGAATAGATTCTAGGTGAATTGCATCCATGAATTGACGAACAAAGTTCTGCGTCAATCTGTAATCTCCCCGAGCCGCGATTCGCTCTGCGATAACTTTTGTCCATTGTTCCTGTTGTAGGATGGTGATGTTATTCTCGCGTTTTAATCGTCCAACCTCTTCACTCAATTTCATTCGTGCACCGAGCAAATCGAATAGTTGATCATCTAATAATTTAATATCCGATCTCATCTCTTCGAGTACAATCTGAACATCATCCGAAATCTCACGAGAACGCAAAACAAGTTGATTCAATATCGATGCTAAACCTGCAGCATTGACTTGTTGTGCGGCATCAGACCAAGCTTCAGAAGGATCCGGATGTGTTTCAATCATCAATCCTTCAAAATTCAAATCCATTGACTTCTGGCTAACTTCTAGAAGCAAATCTCGGTTCCCCGTAATATGACTTGGATCGCAAATTATTGGGATATCCGGTCTCTTTTCTTTCAAAGCAATTGGAATCTCCCAGTTCGGAATATTCCGATACTTTGGATGATTATACATCGAAAAGCCTCTATGAATTGCCGAAAGATCAGTGATTCCAACATTCTCAAAACGTTCGAATGCTCCCAGCCACAATTGTAAATCTGGATTCACTGGATTTTTAATCATCACAGGAATATCTACCCCCTTAACGGCGTCTGCAATTTCTTGAACCGCAAACGGGTTTACTGTAGTTCTTGCACCAATCCAGAGAACATCAATACCTGCTTTCAGTGCAAGCTCCACGTGCTTTTTATTGGCAACTTCAGTTGTCACAGGTAGATTGTTTTCATTTCCAGCTTGAACAAGCCAAGGCAAAGCAATCGCTCCTAGTCCTTCGAAACTATTTGGTCGCGTTCTTGGCTTCCAAATACCCGCCCGGAGAAGTTGGACAGAATCGTTTTTAGAGATCTGACCACATATATCAAGAACTTGCTCTTCGCTCTCAGCGCTGCAAGGACCGGCTACCGTAAAGGGCCGATTCGATTCTTTTATTTTCTTGGCAAAATTCATATTTCTAATGTAGTATTATTTTAATAAAAAAGTCCTGACGATCAACGTCAGGACTTTATCATTTATCTTGTTATCACAACTGATCCGAACGCGCTTAAATAAAGTCGTTCCATTGCCAATTGTATGTCGATTTGTTGATCATCTGAAGTACAAAGGGAAAAAAAATTATTGAATTATCGTAGGTTTTGTGAAATAAATATTCAAATATTTGTGTTAATGTTTAGAAGAACAAATATTACAAGTTGGCAATGGCAATCAATGAATAGTTGGTGTGCCTGGCGTTAGAATGTAATTATCTCACATATTTGTAAAACGACCTGTCAGATCCGACAGGTCGTTTTTTTTTCACTCATTTTTTCAATTTCATTTCATGTATTTACATACAAAAATAACTCCGTTCAATGCGGACCTCTATACCCCGGTTGAGCTTTATCTTTCCCTTCGGAATAATTATCGAAAGACATGTTTACTTGAAGCGAACGATTATCATTCTCGTCAAGACAGTAAGTCGATCATTGGCTTCGAACCGATTATTGAACTACAATTATCAGATAATGATCTGACCGTTCGCACCGCTCAGGGTAGAGAAACAACGCAACTCAATTCACTGTCATCAGTCACTCATCAAATTCAAGAAATCCTGAATGGCTTTGAGTTTGAACAAAATGATTTTAATGGCTTCTTCGGCAGGTTAAGTTTTGAATTCAACCTACGAGATGAAACTCACATTCAAACTGTAGCGTCCGATCAAGATATTCCACAGCTTCATCTCTTTGTCTTCAAGTACATCATTGTGATCGATCATTTCACGAATGAAGGCTCACTCATCGAGAACAGTATAGAAGCTTCCTTTGATTCGAAATCAATCAATGAACTCGTTCGGCGAGATAGTTTAATAGAACTCCCATTCGAGCTCCGTGGGGAAGAAACAGCTGATTATTCGGACGCAGAATTTACTGAGTTAGTGAAGAAGGGAATTGAGCACTGCAAGCGCGGGGATATCTTCCAACTAGTACTTTCGAACGCATTCCATCAACCCTATTTCGGCGATGACTTCCAAGTCTACCGTCAGTTGCGCAGGTTGAACCCATCCCCTTACCTGTTCTATTTCGATTTTGAATCGTATCGACTCTTTGGATCCTCCCCCGAAGCACAGCTCATCATTAAATCTGGTAAGGCTGAAATACATCCGATCGCGGGTACAATTCCAAAAACAGGCAACGAAAAAGAAGACCACATCCAGCTCGAATTCTTACAAAAGGACGACAAAGAGAACGCCGAACACACAATGCTTGTTGACTTAGCGAGGAACGATCTTAGCAGAGATTGCAAAGTCGTGAAGATTGAAAAATACAAAGAGGTTCAACACTTCAGTCATGTCACACATCTGGTATCTAAAGTAACCGGAGAACTCGAAGAAACAAATTCATTTGAAGCATTGAGTCACTCATTTCCTGCTGGGACCTTATCTGGTACACCCAAGCCAAAAGCCCTTGAGTTGATTCATCAATATGAAAAAAGTTCGCGGGATTTCTATGGAGGAGCACTCGGTTTAATTGGTGCTAACGGTGACATCAACACAGCAATTGTAATTCGTAGTTTCCTCAGTAAAAACAATATTCTCCACTACAGAGCAGGAGCTGGAATTGTTCTCGATTCTATTCCTGAAAGAGAAACAAAAGAGGTGCATCACAAGTTACGAGCGCTTCGCACAGCAATGAAAAGCACACACGAAAAATATTCATCTCCACAAACAAAAACAGCATGAAGCAAATTACAGTAATAGACAATTACGATTCTTTTGTTTATAACCTCGTTAGGTATTTAGAGGAGGAAGGATGTCAAGTGGATGTCATGCGTAACGACAAACTGAGGCATGAAGTTCTTGATAAATGCGACGGAATCGTATTATCACCGGGCCCAGGAATTCCTTCAGAAGCTGGCGACCTACTCAGCGTGATTAATGAGTACGCTACGCGCAAAAAGATACTTGGAGTCTGTCTTGGACATCAAGCAATCGCGGAACATTTCGGGGGTAGTGTTGTTCAATCGGAGAGTGCAATCCACGGTAAATCATCAATCCTCAAGCATTCCAAATCATCCATATTATTTGAAGGTATTCCGTCCGAGTTTAAAGCAGGAAGATATCATAGTTGGCATGTCGAAAGTACACCTTCAGAATTTTATACAACGGCACTGACATCCGAAGGAGAAAACATGGCCATGGAACACAGCGAACTCCCAATTTATGGTGTTCAATTCCATCCAGAATCCATCTTGACTCCACATGGAAGAAGGCTAATTACAAACTGGATAAACAAATAACATGTCATCAATACTTTCAAAAATAATCGCAAACGAACAGCTTTCGTTTGATGAATCAAAACAGTTCATCTACGACATCAATGATGAAAAACACAACGAGACTACCATCGGTGGAATTCTGGTTGGAATTCAAATGAGAGGAGTCAAACTCGAAGAATTGAATGGTTTTCGGACTGCCCTACTTGAACTCACTATTCCAATCGAACTAGATTCCGATCAAGCGATCGATCTCTGTGGAACTGGTGGAGATGGAAAAGACACTTTCAACATTTCAACTACAACCGCTTTCGTATTAGCGGCAATGGGAAAAAAGGTAATCAAGCATGGAAATTACGGCGTAAGCTCACTCTGCGGATCGTCCAATGTACTCGAAGCTTTAGGGATAGAATTCACTAGTGATAATACAACCCTAGAAAAGAATCTTGAGCAAAAGAATATCTGTTTCCTTCATGCTCCGCTGTTCCATCCCGCAATGAAAAAGGTAGCCCCAATTCGCAGAAATCTAGGTATTCGAAGTGTTTTCAATTCACTTGGCCCTTTGGTCAACCCGGCACAGCCTAACTACCAATTAACAGGAACGTATTCACTTGAGTTGGCAAAAATCTATCAGCACATTCTACAGGGCGACCGTACGGATTTCACCGTAGCCTATGGCATGGATGGTTACGACGAGATTACCCTCACTGATGACACACGATTACTCAGTCGCGAAAGAGATGAGATTCTGAATGCCAATTCACTCTCCATAGAGAAGGTAAAACAAAGTGCGCTTCTATCAGGGAATAGCATTCATCATGCTGCCAAAATCCTCAAGGACATATTAAATGGGAAAGGCACGAAAGAACAAAATGAAGTGGTGGCTGCGAATGTTGCCTCTGCTCTCAAACTCTATCATCCATCAACAGCAATTCTGGATTTATTCAACGAATCCATTTCATTCATTCAATCAGGACAAAGTAGTACGGTCCTCTCAAATTAAGCGCTATGAACAATATTCTAAATACAATAATTGAAACAAAAAGGAAGGAAGTGGAATCACTCAAATCCAAATTCACCTATCAAGATCTCGAAGTGTCTAAGCATTTCTCAGCGCCATGTAGATCACTTAAAAATGGGCTCGAAAACAGTCGCTTTAGCATCATTGCTGAAATGAAGCGCAAATCTCCGAGCGCGGGCGTAATTCACAAAACACTTGATATCAAAAAACAAGCAATTGAATATACTTCGGCAGGAGCATCCGCAATTTCCTGCCTAACTGACTTTACCTATTTCGGTGGAAGTAATGATGATATCGCTGCAATAAAATCAGTTTCAGACCTGCCTATACTTCGAAAAGAATTCATCCTGGACGAGTTTCAAATCTTTGAATCAAAAGCAATTGGTGCCGATGCCATATTACTGATCGCTGAAGTCTTGACAAAACAAGAAGCTTTGCATCTAACGATTATCGCCCAAAGCTTAGGAATGGAAGTGGTAATGGAATTTCACGAGCATTCGGAACTTCACAAAATCAACGAATTTGTTGATGTGATTGGAATAAATAATCGTGACCTCAAAGCACAAAAAACTGATATCCAAAACTCTTTTGAACTAATTAAATATTTACCAAATGACCGAATCGTCATCTCTGAATCAGGTATAAAAACGAGTGAAGAATTACTTACCCTGAAAGAGAATGGTTTTAATGGAGCCCTTATTGGAGAAAGCATTCTTCAGCAAAAAGATCCTAGAGAGTTCATTGAGTCATTACAAGGAAAAATCAAGGCAGCATGAAGATAAAAGTCTGTGGTATGAAACATCCGAATCAAGTCAACGATTTGGATTCTCTAGTCGATTTTATCGGATTCATCTTCCATGAAAAATCACCGCGATTCGTCGAGTCAGTTCCTACATCTGGACAAGCTCACAGAGTTGGTGTGTTCGTCCATGAAGAACTTACAAGTTTAGAAATGCTCGTGAAAAAATATTCATTGGATTATGTTCAATTACACGGAAGTGAATCACCCGAGTACTGCGCGGAAGCTTCGGACGTTGCAAAAGTGATCAAGGCTTTTGGTATTGATGAAGAATTTCAGTTTGATCGTCTAGCTGCATATGAGCACGTTGACCTATTTCTATTTGACACGAAGACAATACTCCATGGCGGTTCTGGTAAACAATTTGATTGGTCGCTACTCAACTCATATACAGGAAATGTTCCTTTCCTACTCAGTGGAGGCATCAACCCTTCTTCAGTTGAAGCAATAAAAACGATCAGCCATTCGCGATTCTACGGTGTCGACCTCAATAGTGGATTTGAATCTATACCAGGAAATAAAAATATTGAACTAATAAACACATTTATCGATGCTATTAAAGACAGAATCATATACAAAGCCTGACGACCTAGGATTCTATGGTGAATTCGGCGGAGCATTTATCCCTGAGCTTCTACGCCCGAATGTGGAAGAACTTGATCAAGTTTTCATGAAGTGCCTTTCGGATGAACAATTTCAGAAGGAGTATATTCAAATACTTAAGGACTATGTTGGCCGCCCTACTCCCCTATATCATTCAGAAAAACTGAGTGAGAAATACGGAGGTACGATCTATCTAAAACGTGAAGATCTCAATCATACTGGGGCTCATAAGATCAACAATGCAATCGGTCAGATTCTACTCGCTAAAAAGATGGGAAGAACCAAGATTATTGCAGAGACTGGCGCAGGTCAACATGGAGTCGCTACTGCCACTACTTGCGCACTCATGAACATGGAATGCATCGTCTTTATGGGCGAAATTGACATTGCGCGTCAAACTCCCAATGTGAAGCGAATGCAGTTTCTTGGGGCCACAGTTATCCCGGCAACCAGTGGCAGTAAAACACTTAAAGATGCAACGAACGAAGCCATTCGATTTTGGATAAACAATCCTGATTCATATTACCTTATTGGCAGTGTGGTGGGACCTCATCCCTACCCCGAGATGGTGGCTTATTTTCAATCAGTCATTTCACAAGAAATGCGTGAGCAGTTGCAACAAAAGACAGGGTCGCAACTACCAACAAAAGTCATCGCATGCGTAGGTGGAGGAAGCAATGCGGCTGGTGCATTCTATCACTATTATCGAGAACCAGAAGTTAAATTAATCGCAGTAGAAGCATCAGGACTCGGTTT